>ENA-UEYI01000017-UEYI01000017.1-human-gut-metagenome-genome-assembly--contig:-NODE-17-length-123198-cov-5.532842_pt1 | contig 123198 bp, 107 predicted proteins | sample MGYA00242900_ERZ507916 | MGnify/ENA primary metagenome ERZ507916 (study PRJEB26167, sample SAMN06115521) | human gut metagenome | host: Homo sapiens | place: China:Chongqing | collected 2015-09-02...
TACCGAAATGGAAAAATATAAAATATAAACGAGAATCAACAATCATGCGGCGAAACCGGAAACTTCGCCGAAAAGGATAATAAATGAAAAAAATCGTATCGGCGCTGTCCGACATTTATCAGAAAACAGGCATAGAATGTTCGCTATATTCGGCGTTCGGCGAATCGCTGTATTCAGCGGGTACGCCTGCCGTGCCGTTCGCATTGCCCGCGCCCTCGCGCTTCGAGGACAACGTGGCGCAGGAAAGAGGAGTGACCTATCTTTGCGTGCATCGCATGACAGGTATTTACTACGTCGCGATCAAGGGTGACGACCGCGAAGCCCGCAACTACGCGTTTATGCTTGACGCTGTGCTGGGGTCTACCGAGGAACGACTGCGCGACGACTTTTCCACCGAGGAAAAACTGCGGCTGATTCTTTCCGGAGAACTCAGTTCCGTGCAGAAAAATATGTTCCGCGCGCACTTTTCGGACGTCAGGTTCAGCCACTATATGATGTCGCTTGTTACCCGCACGCGCGAAATGCAAGCCGAACTCAAGCACTTTCTGTCGATGATCGCCGACAAGCGCGACTATATCGTCACTATGGACGAACGCACGCTCGTGTACTTGCGCGTAACCGACGACGACAACGGCGAGTATCACTCGTCCTACGAGTTCGCTTCGATATTGTACGAGAACGTCAAGGAAGAACTCCGTATCGACCTTACGATTTCCACCGGCGGCACGATCCGCTCGTTTCAGGAACTGTCTGGCAGTTACGAAAAGGTCATTTTCACCTACAAGTTCGGCAAACTGCTGTCGCCCGCCGCTAACGTGTACTCGTACAACGACTATATACTGATTCGAATCTTGTCCGATACGCCCAAGTCGCTTCTTATCAAATACTTCGACAGTCTGCTCGAAAAGAACGGCTCGGAAGTGCTTGCCGACCCTGAACTGATGAATACCGCGGAAGAGTTTATGAAAAACTCGCTTAACATTTCCGAAACGAGCAGAAATATGTATATCCACCGCAACACGCTCATTTATCGCCTCGATAAAATCGAGAAAGAAACGGGTCTTAACTTGCGCGTGTTCGGCGACGCCGTAACGTTCAATCTGTTGCAGATTCTCAACACGCTGATAAAAGGCGAGTAAGGAATCGCGGAACTATGTCAAACCTCGGGCGAAGCCCTGAGGATCTAGTCGTAGGCGCATTATTATTTTTACGCTTCGCTAGATTCCTCGGCTGCGCTCGGAATGACGTATTAGGCTGGTATTCTATTAAAACCGAACGTGCACCTTAACTTTTCCGCCGTTATTCAGAGATCGGAAGTATCACCCGCGTAGCGGATATAACTCCTTATATTCGCCCTACGTCGTCCATATACTTCGTGATCTTGCCCAAAATCTCGTCGTTGACTATGCCGAGTACCGACCGAAGCCCCGCGGCTTTTCGCGGTTTTGCGCCGCGGTTTTTCATAGCGGCGTTAAGCACGGCGGCGGTTTCGGGCGGGTAGCCGCCGTTTTTCAGCATTTCGCCCACGAGTTCGGACTCGTCGGGCTTTTTTCCTTGCCCAAGCGTTTTCATGAGAAGCGCAAGCGTTTCGCTATTTTTTCCGCCGCTTTTCCCCGCAAGCAGAAGCGGTAACAATATGCTCATATCCATAATATACCTCGCGGTCACAGCGGACGAACTCCGCAATCGGTTTGCGCCGAAAACCGGCACGTTTAAATATATGCCCGCATATAAATAAAAGTACCGGAGGGCGATATGAGAAATCTGAGAAACTTCAATAAAAACGCTCGGCGCGACGGCAAAACCGCCGAACAAACGCTGAAAGAATTCGGACTGAGCGGCGACTACGAAAAGTACGCGGGTATGGACGAAGACGGGCTTATCGCGGAACTTATGAAAAGCGTGCGCGAAGCCAAGGCAAACGGCACTTACGATCCCGAGCAAATGCAAGCGTTCATAGCATTAGCGTCGCCGTCGCTTTCGCCCGAGCAGCGCGAAAAACTCGAAAACGTAGTCCGTCTTATAAACGCGGACGTGACGGAATGAACTTTTTTCGCAGTTTCATGAACGATCGCGTGACTTCCGAAAGCGGAAAAGTCCCGTCTAGGCTTACGGCGAACGGCAACGGCGAAATCAAGTGCGTGATACTGACCGACAGTTTCGAAGAAGCGAAACGCGGACTTATGCCGTACTCGTCGTGTATAGTCAGAAGTTATCCGTTTATATCCGCGTTCGGCGCGCAAATCAACGTACATACGGTTCGAGATCTCGAAAGACTGCCGTTTGTAAAGACGATCGCCGCGCATACCACGGTCACGGCAACCGCCGCGGAAACTCCGACCGCCGCAACGACGGAAAGTTCCGTGAGCAGCGCCGCTAACCCACGGCGTTCCGAACGCTCGTATGGGGCGGGAGTGGGCGTTGCGGTTATCGATACCGGAGTCGCGGAGCATCTCGACCTCGTCGCTCCGAAAATCAGAATCGTGCGCTTCGAGGACTTTTTGAAAGGCGAGGAAAGCCCCTACGACGATAACGGACACGGAAGCGCGGTCGCGGGGCTTATCGCGGGCAACGGAATTTTGTCGTGCGGCGAGTGCCGCGGATCCGCTCCCGCCGCGGATATTATCGCGCTCAAAGCCATGAACGAGAAGGGCGAAGGTTCGGCGTTTCATATCTTGGAAGCAATGCAGTGGGTTTTCTCGAACCGAGAGAAATACAATATCAAAGTTGCGTGTATGTCGTTCGGAACTGAAGCTTCGAGTGCCGCCGATCCGCTCGTACTGGGCGCGGAAGCGCTTTGGCGCAGCGGCGTAACCGTCGTCGCGAGTGCGGGCAACTCCGGACCTCTGCCGGGATCGGTGACTTCGCCCGGGATTTGCCCCGAAATTATAACCGTAGGCGCGGTGGGATATAACGACAATAAGCCGTTTGTGCCGGAGTTTTCCTCTCGCGGTGCGCCCGATTCGCCGATAAAACCGGAACTCGTCGCGCCGGGTGTGGACGCTTGCTGTATAGGTGCCGCCGAGCGTTACGTGCGGCTTAGCGGAACCAGTATGGCTGCGCCGACAGTGGCGGGGTACTGCGCGGATATTTTCGCCCGTAACCCCGACTTTACGCCCGATAAAATCAAGGAAATTCTTGTGACCCGCGCCGCCGGACTCGGACTTCCGGGCTCGGGCTACGGCCTTTGCACTCTTCCCGAAGAATTCGTCCGATTATCCGTATAATATATAAATAAGAACAGACTGCCAAACAAAACGAAAACGGCTCGGGTAACCGAACCGTTTTTCTTATTTTTCCGTAAACAGCGCGACGAGAGCGTCTATCACGGTGCGTTTCATCACGTCGTAATCGATATAGCGGTGATTGTCGAAAACGTACTCGTGCGCGAACGATTGAATCATATCCATCGCCAGATGTACTTTTTCTATCGGGTGCTCGATCTCGGGGTTAAACTCTGTGAGTTTGTTGCTTATCTCGTAAGTGATATCGCCCTCGAGCCTAATAAACTCCGCGCCGACTTCTTTGTCCGTGGTGGCGAGAGAGTGGAGAGTGTCGTGCATGTGCGCGTTATCTCTGTGAATATCGATCGTCATGTCCACGATCTTGGGAATCAGCACGGAAAAATCGAACGGGGGAGCGATAGAATCGAAAAGCGCCATTAGCGGTTTGGTCACTTTGTCGAGATAAATTTCGAGAACGTACAGCAAAATATCGCGCTTGTCGGTAAAGTAGCTGTACACGATCCCGGTAGACACTCCGGCTCGCTTTGCGATTTCGGAAGTGTTCGCGCCGAAATAGCCGACTTCCGAAAATACCTCGTAACTCGCCTGAATGATTTTATTCTTTTTTTCGGTCGACCGCTCTTGTTGCGGCTGCCGTATCGCATTTTTCATAGAATTATTATACAAAAAACCGCGAGAAAAAGCAAGCGAAACGCGCCAGAACCGTCATAAAAAAAGAATATGAAAAAACATTCACATTTTGCTTGACAAATTAAGTTAGCCTATGCTATCATTATGCCGAAAGTGAACTTCGGTTTACATTTTCGGGAGGTATAAAACAATGCCGATAGTTATCGCACCGGTCGGAAAACCGCTGAAAGTCGTGAGAATCGCGGCTGACGAAAAGACCAAAAAGCACCTCGAGAGCCTCGGGATTACCGTAAACGGAGAGATTTCCGTGTTCAGCAGTAGCGGCGGTTGCGTGGTGTGCAAAATAAAGGACGGCAGAATCGCCCTTGACAGAGATCTTTCGACCAAGATCTTCGTCGCGTAAAGAAGTTAAAAAACCTAAAAAGGAGAAAATAAAAGAATGGAAAAGACTCTTGAAACCTTTGAAATCGGCGAAAGCGGACGTGTGAAAGCGGTCGCCGGCGAAGGCAAAATCAAAAGACGTCTGTTCGACATGGGCATTACGCCCGGCGCGGAAATTCTTATGCGCAAGCGCGCACCGCTCGGCGATCCCATCGAAGTGACCGTAAGAGGCTACGAACTTACTCTTCGTAAGACCGAAGCCGCGTGCGTTACGATGACGGAGGTGACGAAATAATGAAAAGATTCGCACTTGCCGGCAACCCGAACTGCGGCAAAACCACGCTGTTCAACAGCCTTACGGGTTCGACCGCGCACGTCGGCAACTGGCCTGGCGTCACGGTAGACAAACGCGACGGCGTTTACAAAAAGTGTGCCGAACCGGTCGCAATCGTCGACCTTCCGGGTATTTACTCGCTGTCGCCGTACACCCCCGAGGAAGTCATCGCGAGAAATTACATACTCGACGAAAAGCCCGACTGCGTCATCAACATCGTCGACGCAACCAACCTCGAGCGTAACCTGTATCTGACAACTCAGATTATGGAAATCGACGTTCCTATGGTCATCGCGCTCAACATGATGGACGCGGTAGAGAAGAACGGCGATAAGATCGACGAGAAAGAACTCGAGAAACGCCTCGGCGTTCCCGTCGTCAAGATCTCCGCGCTCAAGCAGACCGGTCTTAAAGAACTCATGGACAAGGCGTACGCGGAAAGCAGCGTAAAGCGCACCGGCGTAAGCGTACTTGCCGACACTCCGGTTTCGCACCTTATCAACGACGTGAGAATCGCGCTCAGCGGTCAGAACGTCGAGAACCCGCTTTTCCACTCGATCAAACTCGTCGAGGGCGACGAGATAGAAGTGGGTATGCACAAAGAAACCGTGCATATGGTCAACGAGTTCAAACAAACGTTCTCCGACGATACGTTCGGCACCGACTTCGAAGCACTGGTCGCCGACGCAAGATACAAATACATTTCCAAACACTTCGCGGCGGTTATGCAGCGCAAGGACAACGATAAGTTCAAGATGAGCAAGTCCGACAAAGCGGATAAAGTGCTCACCCACAAGATCTGGGGTATTCCTATCTTTATCGTTATTCTGTTCGGCATTTTCCACCTCACGTTCGGCGAAGACCTTCTGTACCTCGGCGCGATTTTCGGACTTCCGACGCTCGACGAACTGGGACTTGACGGCGACAACTTCGGCGTAAGACTGCTTGCTTGTATTTACGACGGCGGCGTAATGTCACCCGGCGTATTTATAAACAACCTATGGAACGACATAATAGTCGGATCGCTGTTCGACCTTCTTAAAAATGGCATTTCGGCTATCGGTATGGCGCCTTGGGCTGAAGGACTTATCAACGATGGTATCATCGAAGGTATCGGCGCAGTACTTTCCTTCCTGCCCCCGATCCTCGTTCTGTTCTTGTTCTTCTCGATCCTCGAAGACAGCGGCTATATGGCTCGTATCGCGTTCATTCTCGACAGAATGTTCCGTAAGTTCGGTCTTTCCGGCAGAGCGTTCCTCCCCATGATCATGGGCTTCGGTTGCTCGGTGCCTGCAATGATCAACACCCGTACGCTTGCAGACGAGAAGGAACGTACCGCGACCATTCGCGTTATTCCGTTCTTCTCTTGCGGCGCTAAACTCCCGATCCTTACCGCCGTTGCAGGCGCGCTCGTAGCTTCTTTCGGCGTAGGCAACGCTGACGTAATCACGTTCGCTATGTACCTCCTCGGCATCGTAACCGCTATCGTAGCGGTGCTCCTGATGCGCTCGACCACTCTTAAAGGCGAAACCCCTCCGTTCATTATGGAACTTCCGGCTTATCATATGCCGCAGTTCAAGAACCTCATGGCTCACCTTTGGGATAAGACCAAGCACTTCGTAAAGAAAGCGTTCACCATCATCTTCGCTTCCACCATTGTTATCTGGGTGCTTTGCCACTTCACGTTCGACTGGAAGTTGCTTGCCGATGAGGACATCAACCAGAGTATCCTTGCCAACATCAGCAAGCTCGTGCAGCCCTTGTTCACGCCTCTCGGCTTCGGCAGTCAGATCGGAACCTACGGCTGGGTGTTCGCGCTCGCGGCAGTGTCCGGACTTATCGCGAAAGAGAACGTCATTTCTACCTTTGCGATCCTCGCCGCCTGCCTCGTGAAAATCGCAGGACTGGGCTTTGACCTCGACGCAATCGACGCAGACGAAAGCGGCGTCATGGCAGTACAGGCAATGATACAGGCAACAGGCATCACAGGTCCCGCGCTGATCGCGTTCATCGCGTTCAACATGACCACGATCCCGTGCTTTGCCGCCGTCGCGACCGCGAAAGCGGAACTCCAGAACAAGACCCGTTATATCTGGACGCTTCTGTTCTGGATCGCTTCGTCCTACATCGTCGGCACGATGATCTACACGATCGGCTCGTGGTGGTGGACCTGCTTCATCTGGGCGGCTCTGATCGCTGCGGTCGTAGCGTTCATCGTTCTTCGCAACAGAAGAGTAGTAAAGAAGGCGTAAAACTATGGGAATTCCGGAAATCGTACTTATCGTAGTATGTGCGGCGGTCGTAGCGGGTGTATTTATCGCGTGGCTTATCAGAAAGAAGCATGGTAAATGCGGCAGCGACTGCGGCGGCGATTGCGCGCATTGCCGGATGTGCGTCCGTGCCGCCGAAGAAGCAAGGCGAAAAGCCGAAGCCGAAAAACACGCTTCCGAAAGTAAAACGCCTACCGATAACGGTTCCGACCATAAATCCGACTAAAACCAAATAACTTAAGCGCTCCTTGCTCCGCGCAAGGGGCGTTTTTGTTACGTTTCGAAAGTAGAGGGTACGATTATCCTTTACTTTATCCTTTTACCGTTTGCCTGCGATTTCGCCCACGGCGCGGAGAAAGAAATCGACTTCGCGCAAAGTATTATCGTAGCCGAGCGAAACGCGCACGGCGCCGCGTCCGAGCGTGCCGAGGTACTTGTGCGCAAGCGGCGCGCAGTGCAGACCCGCCCGCACGCAAATATCGTACTCGGACGAAAGAATATCCGCAACTTCGCCCGAGTCGTAATCGCGCACGTTGAACGCGACGATCCCGCTCAGAGCATTTTCGGGCGATAAGATTTTCACGCCGTCTATCGAGTAAAGACCTCGCCGCAATCTTAGCGACAATTCGTTTATGATTTCGCGGTCCTTGTAGCCTTCGCGCTCGCACCTACAGAGAGCGGCGCAAAGCCCCGCAATCGCGGGTCCGGGCAGAGTACCCGCCTCGAAACCGTCGGGAAAGTCCGCTGGCTGACTTAGTTCGTCAGAAGCCGTACCCGTGCCGCCGTAGAGGATTGGGCGCAACGCGGCTTTCGCCCGATCTCCGACCAGTAGCGCGCCCACGCCTTGCGGAGCGTGCAAGCCTTTGTGCGGAGCTATTGCCAGCATATCGACGTTCATTTCGTCCATATCGATATCGACGTAACCGCCGCTTTGCGCTCCGTCGACGAGAAAAAGCACGTCGCGCCGCCGGCAAACTCTGCCTATTTCCGCAATCGGAGCGATTGCTCCCGTCACGTTGGAAACGTGATTTACGACCACGAGATAAGTGTCGGGGCGTATCGCGCGTTCGACGGCTTCGGCAGTCATAGCGCCGCCGCACCCCGGGCTTACGACGGAGAACGAAACATTGCCGCGGCTTTTCAGCGCGTACAAGGGGCGAAGCACGCTGTTGTGTTCCAGCGCGGTAGTCACGACGTGTCCGCGCCGTGCCGTTCCAAAGATCGCAAGGTTAAGCGCTTCGGTGCAGTTCTCGGTGAATATTACGCCGTCGCAGTCTTTCAGTCCGAAAAAAGCGGCGCACTTACGCCGCGCGGACGCCACCAGAGCCGCGCCGCGCATGGCGGCGGAGTGACCGCTTCGCCCGGGGTTAGCCGAAAGAAACCGAAGCGCGTTCGCGGCGGCGCAAACGACCTCGCGAGGCTTATATATCGTGCTTGCGGAATTATCGAAGTAGATCATCGTAAATCACACCGCCCAAACTAAAATAATATACTATATTATACGAACCAAGCGTAACAAAATTGCAAAGGAAGGACGAATATGATTTACTTGATTTTCGCATTTCGGTCGCGCACGCAGTCGATTCGCTTCGGCGGCGAACTGAGAAACGCGGGCGTAAACAACGTGCTTATCAGCACCCCGAGAGATGTGTCGGTAGGGTGCGGCTTGTCCGTCAAGATCGACGAGAGCGCCATAGGTATCGCAACTGCCAAACTCCACGCGCTCGGGCTGAACACGTTTATAGGCGCGTTCAGAATTACTCACGTCGGGCGTGAAAAGTACGTCGAACGCCTGCCGTTGTAGTTAAATCGTGCCGCCGCCGTCCGAAATCGCCGGAACCGCCGCTTTTTTACGCCGATTTTACAAAAAATAACTTTACATTACACCCGCGCTTGTGGTACAATAATCGAAAGAGATTGAAACCAAAGCGGAGGGAACTTATGAGCGATACTCACGGATTGAAACTTAACGTGCCGCGCACGGTGCTGGTCGGACTGGCGTTTTTCACGATTTGCATGTTCTGGCAAGTCTACGACAGCCTTATGCCGTTGTTTTTGAAAGACTTCGATTTCGGCGCGACTTTACGCGGCGTTATCATGGCGCTCGACAACGTGCTGGCGGTACTGCTTCTGCCGTTTATGGGCATCTGGTCGGATCGTTTTCCCATGAAGCTAAGGAGTAAAGTAGGACGGCGTATGCCGTTCATAGTGTGCGGATCGGTGCTGGCGGCTTGCACGTTCATGCTCGTCAACTTCGCGCACAATTCGCGAAACCTCGCGCTCATGCTCGCGGCTACGGCGTTCGTTCTGGTATTTATGTGTCTGTACCGCTCGCCCGCGGTCGCGCTCATGCCCGACGTCACGCCCAAGCCCATTCGCAGCAACGCCAACGCGATAATCAACCTTATGGGTACGATCGGCGGCGTAATCACGCTGATACTGATGCAATTTTTGCTCAAGACCGAAGCCGATCCCGCAACCGGCGAACTCTATATCGTGGGCAACAACTGGATTCTCGTATCGATCATCAGCGGACTGATGATAATCGCCGCGGTCGTTATGGTACTCAAAGTCCGCGAAAACCGCTTCGCCGAGGAAAGCCGTAAGATTATGGCGAAACTGAAAGTGACCGACGACGAAGAGGAAGCGCCAAAAGAGAAGCAGTCGATGAAAAAAGTCCTCGGCACGCTTACCCGTCCGCAACTCAAAAGCCTTATCTTTATCCTTTTATCGGTGTTTCTGTGGTATATGGCGTACAACGCGCTTACCACGCACTTTTCGGCGTTCTCGCTGTCCGTGCTGAAAGCCAAATTCACGCTTCCGCTGCTCGTTGCCAACGCCGCGGCATTCGTGATGTTTCTGCCCGCCGTCAAAATCGGCAAGAAACTCGGTCGCAAAAAGACCGTTATACTGGGCGTTTCCATGATGATAGCGGGGCTTGCGTTCGCTTCCGTGTTCCTTTTGGCGGGGGCAAGCGCCGGCGTAATCAAAGTAATAATGTACCCGACGTTCGTTCTCGTCGGCGGCGGCTGGGCGACGATCAACGTCCACTCGTACATTATGTGCGTCGAACTCAGCGACGAAAGTACCACAGGCACTTACACCGGGCTGTACTACGCGTTCTCCATGACCGCGCAGATCATTACTCCCATACTCGCGGGGCTCGTCATGGACTATATCTCCGTTATCGGACTCGTGCCGTACTCGCTCGTGTTTGCGTGCCTTGCGCTCGTCACCATGATTTTCGTCCGCCATGGCAACGCCGACGACGGCAGCGACAACCACGGTGCGGAGAAAGAGAAGTACGAGGACGAACTGTCCGCGCTTGAAACCGATGAACTCACGGAAACTGAAGCGCTCAACCTTGCCTTGCTCGATGAAAGCAGCGAGGAAGCCGACGACCTCAGGGAAAACGGATAAAAACCGCAAAATGCTCGAAAACGGGTGACAAAACCTTTCCGCGTATGTTATACTAAAAGAGTATATCACGGCGTGACGAAGAGGAAATGAAACGATAAATGCCCGAAACCGACAAAATCTTTTCGATACTCGACGAAACGTTCCCGAACGCACAATGCGAACTTGACTTCGGGAGCGTTTTCGAACTGCTCGTCGCGGTCATACTCAGCGCGCAATGCACCGACAGAAGAGTGAACGTAGTTACGAAAGAACTCTTTAAGATCGCTTCTACGCCCGAAGAATTCGCCGAAATGGATCAAGCCGACCTCGAAAAAGCGATATTCAGTTGCGGCTTTTACCGCAATAAGGCGAAGAACATTATCGCCGCATCCAAAGCGATAGTGGAAAGCGGCGGCAAAGTGCCCGATACTTTCGACGGCTTGCTCGCGCTCCCGGGCGTGGGCAGAAAGACCGCGAACGTAGTGTACGACGTAGGTTTCGGCGGCGACGGCATACCCGTAGACACGCACGTTTTCCGCGTGTCCAACCGCCTCGGCATCGCTCCCGGCAAGACCCCGCGCGAAGTCGAGGACAATCTTATGAAGATTATTCCCGAGGGCAGCCGCAACCGCGCTCACCACTTATTGATCTTTCTCGGGCGGTACCGTTGTAAAGCGATTTCACCGGCTTGCGACGATTGCCCGCTTAACCCGTACTGCAAATTCTTTCACGACAAGCGAGGATAGGATACCGAAATGAATAAGATACTGAAAAAACGCACGCTCGCGCCGCGAGTGATCGAATACGTTGTAGACGAGCCCAAAGTAGCGAAACACGCGCACCCCGGGCAGTTTATTATTCTCAGAGTGGACGAGGATGGCGAACGCATACCGTTCACGATCTGCGATTACGACCGCGAAAACGGTACGGTAACGATTCTCGTGCAAGAAGTCGGGTATTCCACGGCTAAACTCGCTTGCGTTCCCGAGGGCGGCTTTATCGCCGATTTCGTAGGACCGCTCGGAAGACCCACGGATTTATCCGAATATAAAAATATCGTACTCGTAGGCGGCGGTATCGGCAGCGCGGTAATTTATCCGCAAGCCAAGCATCTTGCCGCGCTCGGCAACCCCGCGACCGTTATCGTGGGAGCGAGGAACAAGGAACTTATAATGTACGAGGACGAATTCCGCGCCGCCGCGAAAGACATCAGAATCGCGACCGACGACGGCAGTTACGGCGTAAAAGGCTTCGTGACCGACGTTCTCAAGGAAATCCTCGAAAAAGGCGAAGCCGATTGCGTAATGGCGGTAGGCCCGATGCCTATGATGCGTGCGGTGTCCGAACTTACCCGCGCATACGGCGTAAAAACCGTAGTCAGCATGAACCCGCTTATGGTGGACGGCACGGGCATGTGCGGCTGTTGCCGGGTGACAGTTGGCGGCAAAACTCGTTACGCGTGCGTCGACGGACCGGAATTCGACGGTCACGAGATCGACTGGAGTGAAGCGATGACCCGGCTTACCGCGTACAAGCAACAAGAAAAAGAGCATCTTTGCAGACTGACCGGAGAGAAGAGATAATATGGCTATCGAGAAAAAACAGAGAAACGCTATCCCGGAACAAGATCCCGCCGTTCGCGCGCATAATTTCGACGAAGTGGCGATCGGCTTTACCGCGGAACTTGCCCGCGACGAAGCCTCGAGATGCTTGGGCTGTAAAAACGCGCCGTGTATGAAGGGGTGTCCCGTAGGCGTAAGAATTCCCGAATTTCTCGCGCTCGTCAAGCAAGGCGATTACGAAAAAGCGGGCGAAGTAATAAAGTCCACCAACAGTCTGCCGTCGGTGTGCGGCAGAGTGTGTCCCCAAGAAGAACAATGCGAAAAGAACTGCGTGCGCGCGAAGATCGACGGCGCGGTGTCTATCGGCGGAGTAGAGCGCTTCGTGGGCGACTTTATGCTTACCGTACCTTCGAAAACCCGCGATATCGAACCGTGCGGCAAGCGCGTTGCGGTGGTGGGGAGCGGACCCAGCGGCCTAACTTGCGCCGCGCAGCTTGCGACAAAGGGCGTTGAAGTCACCGTGTTCGAAGCTTTCCACAAAGCGGGAGGCGTGCTGGTGTACGGAATTCCCGAATTCCGACTTCCGAAAAAACTCGTCGAAGCCGAAGCGAACAAACTCAAAGACCTCGGCGTAAAATTCGAACTCGACACCGTAATCGGCAAGACGATAACGATCGACGAACTCCTCGCCGAATACGACGCGGTGTTTATCGGCAGCGGCGCGGGGCTTCCCATGTTTATGAACGTGCCGGGCGAAAATCTTAACGGCGTGTTTTCCGCCAACGAGTACCTGACCAGAGTCAACCTCATGGGTGCGTACGACGAAAACGCTATAACCCCCGTTCAGCGCGGCAAAAACGTCGTGGTAGTGGGCGCGGGCAACGTTGCTATGGACGCGGCGAGAACGGCGCTGAGAATGGGCGCGGAGTCCGTTACAGTCGTTTACCGCAGAGGCAGAGAAGAAATGCCCGCGAGAAAAGAGGAGATCCGCCACGCAGAGCAAGAGGGCGTAAAGTTCGCGTTCCTTACTAACCCCGTGCGCTTCGACGGCGAAAACGGCTGGGTCAAGGACGCCACTTGCATAAGAATGGAACTGGGCGCTCCCGACGCAAGCGGTCGCCGCTCGCCGGTACCGATAGAGGGGAGCGAGTTTACCGTTCCCGCCGATATGGTTGTGGTCGCGCTCGGCACAAGCCCCAACCCGCTCATAAAGGACAGTTACGACAAGTTACAGACCGCCCGCCGCGGCATACTCGCGGTGGACGACGATATGATGACTTCGGTCGACGGCATTTACGCCGGCGGCGACGCGGTGACGGGCGCGGCTACCGTAATCCTTGCAATGGGAGCGGGCAGAAAAGCCGCTCACTCGATACTTAAACGATTCGAACTTGCCGAATAATTATATAACTTCCTGAAACGGAAAACACTAAAATAAACCAAATTCAGTAAAAAAATCGGCAAAGCCGCAAAAACCGCTTTTGCCGACGGAGAAAAACGATGTTCGTAGATAAAGCAAAAATTTATATCAAGTCGGGTAACGGCGGCAACGGTTGCACGTCGTTCTACACCGAGAAGTACGTGCCGGACGGCGGCCCGGACGGCGGCGACGGCGGCAAGGGCGGCGACGTGATTTTCACCGTCGACGAGCGGCTGAATTCGCTCACCGATTTTCGGTACGAACAACACTTCCGCGCCGCGAACGGCGAGAACGGAAGCAGTCGATTCTGTCATGGCAAAAATGCTCCCGACCTTATCGTCAAGGTTCCGCGCGGCACGATAATCCGCGATGCGGAAACGGGCAGGATCATAGCGGACATGTACGAAGAGGACGCTACCGTCACGGTGCTAAAAGGCGGCTTCGGCGGCAAGGGCAACGCGAGATTCAAGTCGTCCAGAAGAAAAGCCCCGCGCTTTTCGCAGACGGGCGAAGTGACCGACGAACACGCCGTCACGCTGGAACTCAAAACCATCGCGGACGTAGGACTGGTGGGCTACCCGAATGTCGGCAAATCCACGCTGCTGTCCGTGATTTCCTCGGCTAAGCCCAAGATCGCAAACTACCATTTCACCACGCTTTCCCCCAACCTCGGCGTAGTCAAGCGTTACGACGGCGCGTTCGTCGTAGCCGATATTCCCGGGCTTATCGAGGGCGCGGGCGACGGAGTGGGGTTAGGTACAGAGTTTTTGCGTCACGTCGACCGCACGCGGCTTATCGTCCACGTAGTGGATATTTCCGGCAGCGAGGGCAGAGATCCCGTTACCGACTACCGTACGATCAACGCCGAACTCAAAAAGTACGACAAGCGCCTTGCTTCGCTCCCGCAGATCGTTGCGCTCAACAAAGCCGACCTGCTTTATGACGACGAAGCGGTCAAAAACTTCCGCCGCCACGTCCGTAAGCCGATTTACCTCATCAGCGGCGCAACGCACCAAGGCATAGACGAACTTCTCGACGCGGTGTACGAGAAACTTCAGACGCTTCCCGCGGCGGAAAAACTCGAATACGAGCCGTTCGAATACGAGCGCCGCGACACGACCGACTTCGAAGTCACCCGCGACGACGACGGCGGCTTCGATATCAGCGGCGGACTTGTGGAAGAACTTGCGAGAAATGTCGTACTCGACAGTTACGACAGTTTCCGTTACTTCCAGAAAAAACTGAAAGAAACCGGCGTTATCAAAGCGCTGAGAAAAGCGGGAGCCAAGGACGGCGACACCGTGCGCGTACTCGACGTCGAATTCGAGTTCGTAGAATAATGAAGCGCGTGATTTTCGGCGGAAGTTTCGATCCGCCTACGCTCGCCCATTACGATATGGGTGTAAAATTGTCCGAGCGTTTCGACGAAACGATCGTCGTGCCTGCGTTTATATCGCCGTTCAAAGCGAGCGGCGCAGAGCTTGACGGCAACGAGCGACTCGAACTTCTTGAAAAACTCTTTGACGGAAACGGCAAAATAACCGTTTCCGATACGGAACTCGCCGCCGGCGGCACGAGTTACTCATACATGACCGCAGAAAAGTTCTATAACCCCGCGGACGAACTCTATATCGCTATCGGAAGCGACGGACTTGCCTCGCTGAATAAGTGGGCGAGAACGGATATTCTGGCGAAAATAGCCACGTTTTACGTCGTCGAGCGCCCGTATTTCAAGGTAAAGCAAGCCGACCTCGATAACGCCGGAAAGATTCTCAAGGTAGAAGTCGCGCCGTTTATCGGCAAAGAAGGCTCGTCGTCGCTGCTTCGGGTCGCAGTCGCTTTCGGAAAAGCGGGCGAAGTCGTTCCGCCGCTCGTTGCGGACTATATCAAGACCCGCGGACTGTACCGCGACTACGACTATATCGTGTCGCGTTACCCCGAGTTCGATATGAAAAAAAGCCGCGCCGAGCATATCTACCGCACGACCAAAGCCGCGATACTCCTCGCAAAACTCAACGGGGTAAGCACCGACAAAGCGATCAGAGCCGCGCTTTACCACGATATAGGCAAGTACGTCACCCGCGAAAGATTCGAAGGCCTCGGCTTAACGTGGACGGACGAGATCGAAGCGCTTCCGGAAAGTTGCCGACACCAACTCACCGGCGCGGCAATCGCGGAAAAATGCTTCGGCGAAACCGACCCGGACGTTCTCGCCGCGATCAAAACGCACACCACGGGCGCAAAGAATATGTCCGCGCTCCAGAAAGTCATTTTCGCCGCAGACTATATCGAAGAGGGACGCGACTTCGAGGGACTGGCTCCGATCCGTGCGACCGTCTACGACGATCTCGACGCGGGTGTGACGGCAATTTTCAAAAACACGATTTCGTACCTGACCCGAGCGGGGCAGAGCATTGCTCCCGTCACGACGGAAGCGTACGAATATATGATTTCCAAAAAGGAGAATAATACTAATGGCAATAGTAACCGCTGATTTAACCAAGTACGACCTTAAAACCGCAGAAGGGCTGAGCGCCGCGATAGCTTACCTTCTCGACCTTAAGAAGGGCAAGAATATTGTCACGATCGATCTATCGGGCAAAACCGTGATAGCCGATTACTTCGTTATCGCTTCCGCGTACTCGACCACTGCCGTCAAAGCGCTGTCGAACTACGTCGAGGACGAACTCGCGAAGTGCGGCGTAGAGCCTATCCACCGCGACGTCGATCAGAAGTGGGTCGCGCTCGACTACGGCTACGTCATCGTGCATGTGTTCTACAAGGAACTCCGCGACTTTTACCGCATCGAAAGATTGTGGGAGGACGGCGCGGACGAACTCAAGCCCTCGGACAACGACTAAGCGGCTTTTTCGGTATCGCGAAACGCGGGATAAACCTCGCGCGCAAATAAACCGATTCGCGAAATAAGGACAGAAAATGTACGAAGTATCTATAATTCAGCATATCCAGAGCATAAGGTCGGCGTTTTTAGACGGCTTCTTTTTGGTCGTCACCAACCTCGGTGCGGAAATGCTTTTCATCGTGGTTGCGGCGATCTTTTACTGGTGCGTAAGCAAGCGCTACGGCTACAAAATGATGAACGTGTTCATCTTAGGCGCGGCGTGTATGGAAGGGTTGAAAAATATCGTGCGCCGTCCACGTCCGTTCACTCACGACGGGATCGTGTCGGTAGGCGAAAAAACGAGCGGTTACTCGTTTCCGAGCGGGCACTCACACGCGATATCCAACCTGTCCACGCAATTGTACCTTAAATATCGCCGCCGCGAACTTTTCATATCCGGCATAATCGTGTCGCTTATTGTGGCGTTCTCGCGGCTGTACCTCGGTCAGCACTTTCTTACCGACGTGATCGTCGGGCTTGCGCTCGGCATCTGCTTCGCCACGCTGTTTTCCATGCTGTTCGAAGTTCTCGGCAACAGAGAAGAGTATATCGTCCTCGGCGTGTTCCCGATCTGCGTAATTATCGAACTCGTACTGATATTTACCGGCGCGGCGGCAACTACCGGACCCGTTCAGGACGTTCTCGGCGCTTACGCCGCCATAACTCTCGGCTACTTTATCGAAAAGCGCTATATTAAGTGCGAGGTCCGCGCCGCGTGGTACGTTCAACTAATCAAAATAGTAGTGGGGCTGGGGGTGTCGCTCGGCATAAAAGAAGGCTTCAAACTCTTTCTGCCGCAAAGCGCACCCGCGCTTTACAACTTTTTCCGCTACTTTGTCACTGCGTTCGTGGCGGTTGCGGGACTTCCGGCGCTGTTCAGGATAACGAAACTTTACGGTAACTTCGGAAAACCGCTACCCGAGAAAGCAGCCAAAGCAAATACCGCCACCGAAACCACCGAAACCACCGAAACCGTCGAAACCGAAGAACTCGCGAACGACGATAATCCCGAAATCAAATAACCCACGAAAAACGCTTGACAATCGTAGCCCGGCGGTAATATAATTTAATCGCAACTTAGGGGCGGGGTGAAATTCCCCACCGGCAGTGAGCGCCATAGGCGTAAGTCTGCGAAGGACGAAATTCGTCCCCGAGCGAGTGAGATTCTCGCACCGACGGTACAGTCCGGATAGTATAAGTTGAACTAAATCCACGCAGATTTTTTTCACGCCCCCGAAACTCACGGAGGCGTTTTTTATGTCAAAAAATCGTTGGCTGTCCACTCGCGGAATCGTAATCACCGCCACGCTCACGGCAATAGGTTACGGGCTCAGTTGGCTCGAGTTCCCTTTGTTTCCCGCAGCACCCTTTCTCAAACTCGACTTTTCCACGTTTACCACGCTGTTCGGCGGCTATATGTTCGGCTTTCCTGCGGCAGTCGTCATAGAAGGGCTGAAACAACTGCTTATATGGGGGACGAAGTCCTCGACGGGCGGCGTAGGCGAGATCGCGAACTTCATTATGACCGTCGCGTTCGTCGCCGTACCCACGATACTGTACAGATACAAAAAAGGCAAGGGGCGCGTGGTAGAAGGGCTAGCTATCGGTTGCGTTTGTCAGATCGCCGCTTCTATGGTCTGCAACCGCTACATTACGTTCCCGCTGTTCGCCCGCGACGCGGCTAAGGAAATGTTTACCGGTCTTTGGGGCTACGTCCTCGCGTTCAACGCGATCAAGTCGGTTTCCGTCAGCGTTCTCGTGTTTTTCCTCTACAAGCGGCTGTCTTTCGTGCTGAAACGCTACGTCCTTACCCCGTATAAGCGCGAAGAAAGCGCGCTCGCCGCAACCGACTGCGAACCTGCCGAAGAAATCGCCGACGGCGGTCCGAACTCCGAAACCGTAGCGCCGCAGAACGCCGAAACTATTACCGACAATTCCGCGCAGAACGCTAAAACTTCCGCGGAAATTACGGAAACCGAAGAAAAATCGTCCGAAAAGCCGCTTTAACCGCGCAAAACAGCCGCGTAAGCCTTGCGTTTTTCGCCGCAAAGTAGTATAATTATCTTATGACTTACGTTTCGAAAAGCGAATCCGATACCTATAAGATAGCAGCGGAGTTTGCCGCCACGCTGAACGGAGGCGAAATAGTGCTTCTCAGCGGCGAACTCGGCGCGGGCAAGACCGCGTTCGTGAAAGGACTTGCCGCTGCGCTCGGCATTACGGACGAGGTTACGAGTCCCACGTTCACGCTTATGAACGTTTACCGCGGCGCGCTGACGTTGTACCACTTCGACGTATACAGACTGCATAGCGGAGAGGAAGCGTACGCCGCCGGGCTTACCGAGTTTTTCGGCGAAGCGGGTTCGGTATCGTGTATCGAGTGGTGGGAGAACGTCGCGGACGCGATAGTCGGCGATACGATAAAAATTACGATAAATTATCTCGAAAACGAGATGAGGGAGATTAACGTTGAACGGTAAACAACGCGCGGCACTGCGCTCAATGGCAAGCACGCTCGACCCGATTTTTCAGATCGGCAAGGGCAATATAACCGAAAATCAGATCCAAGGCATCGACGACGCGCTCGAAAAACGCGAACTCATCAAAATTTCCGTTTTGCGTTCCAGCGAAATCGAAGCGGACGAAGCGCTTGCGTTCCTTGCGGAAGCGCTGAAAGCAATCCCGGTGTGCGCGATCGGCAACAAGATCGTGCTGTACCGCAGATCAAAGTCCGACAAAGTCAAGCATATCGAGTTCTAGGAGTGCGGCGGTGAAATATCTTGCAATCGACACTGCGGGCGATCCCGCGGCGATACTTGTAAAAAACGGCGATAAGACTTGCTTTCGCGCCGTCACCGAGCAAAAACGCACCAGCGAAGTGTTGCTCCCGATTCTAGACGAAATGCTTGACGAGTGCGGTTTGACCTTACCCGAACTCGACTTTATGGCTGTCGTGACGGGACCTGGCAGTTTTACCGGCATACGGATAGGCGTGAACACGGTCAAGACCTTTTCTTACGTTCACGGCACGCCGATCGCCGCAATCGACGCGCTCAAAAAACTCACCTACAACGATATCGAGAGCGGTGTGGAGCGGATAATCTGCGCCGTACACGCGTACGCTGACTTTTGCTATATCGCGGTTTACGATCGCGGCGGCAGCGTGACGGAAGCCCCGCAAACTCTCGACTACGTCGCCGCACGCGAGTTTACCGCGGCTCACGCAAACGCCGCGACTTTTGCCGACAAAGCGGCGGGCGAAAAACTGGGAACCGAATATAACGAGGACGCGCCTGAAATCTCGCTTGCCCGCGCCGCAGAAGACTTTTATGGTAGCGGCAAAACCGTGGGATACGGCGAAGTCGAACCGTTCTATCTCATGAAATCTCAGGCGGAGAGAGAACTTGAAAACAAAACCGGGCAAAATTGAAATAACGCTTGCTTCCGAGGAAAACGCCGCGAGCATAGCGGCGCTCGAGCGCGAGTGTATCGAGTGTCCCTGGAGCGAAAATCAGATAGCCGAGTCGATCAAAAACCCCGGCTATACTTTTTTCGCGGCGAACTTAGACGGAGCGTTCGCTGGATATATCGGAATAGAGTGGTGCCTTGACGAGGGCAATATCTGCAACGTGGCTGTATCGCCCGGCGCGAGAAGAGCGGGCGTTGCAACGGCGCTCGTTACGGCGCTCGCAGACGAAGCAAAACGTCGCGGCGCGGTCAGGCTGTTTTTGGAAGTGAACGAGAACAACGCCGCCGCAAAATCGCTTTACGACAAGTTCGGCTTTACCGTTTCGTACCGCAGACCGAATTATTACGGCTCGGAAGCGGCACTCGTAATGATCAAAGAAATCGACCGAATTTGAACCGCTCGAACCGTAAAAACCGTTCGGAATCGCACAGAACGAACAAAATTCTTATAATTTCATAGTACTATGTCAGACGTAACGCGGCGTTTCGGGGATAATTAAGTCACGAAGTGCCGCGTTTTCGCATATCTAAAATGACGGAGGCTATAGAAATGTTTGCTAACGTCGAGGGTATGCGAATCTATTACGAGAGAAGCGACGGCAAAAGCACGCCCGTCGTTTTGATGCACGGTTGGGGGTGTAGCGTCGACGTAATGCGGCGGGTTTACGACAAGTTGTCGCGGCTCGATAAGACGGTAATTGCATTCGATTTCCCGGGCTTCGGCAGGTCGGACTTGCCGCACCGCGCGTTTTCCGTATACGACTACGCGCGAGTCGCGGCGGGGCTGTTTGCCGCGCTCGGGATAGAAAAACCCGACGTTATCGCACACAGTTTCGGCGGGCGCGTAGCGATAATTCTCGCTTCCGAAAACGCCGTTGACCGCGTGCTTCTCGCGGGTGCGGCGGGTGCGAAACCGCGATTCAGCCTTGTTCGCGCGTTCAGAATAGCGTCGTATAAATTTCGCAAACGAGTGGGAATGAATACGGACAAATGCGGCTCTAGCGATTATCGGAACCTCGACGGCGTTATGCGCGAAACGTTCGTAAAAGTCGTGAACGAACACCTCGATAAGCTGTTTCCGCTCGTTACCCGCCCGACGCTTCTCGTGTGGGGCGAGCGCGATCGCGATACGCCGCTATATATGGCGAAGCGCATGAACCGCAAAATCGACGACAGCGCGCTCGTCGTCATGAAGGACTGCGGTCATTTCGCGTTTTTAGACGATACCGCGGCGTTTACGGCGGTCGCTTCGGCGTTCTTTACGGAGGAATAATGACGATTCTCGCTGAAATTTTGCCGGGAATAATCGGCGGCATACTTGCGCCGCTGTTTGCCTATCGGGTACTGCTTTTGTACCAACTGTCCGCGTACCGACTGAAAGAACTTCGCACGGCGGTAAAACGTAAACGCCCCGCGTACTTTCTGCTAAGCCCGATTGCGGCGTCAGTCTGTTTCGCCGTTTGCGCCGCGGTTTATCCGTTTTTGCGAAACGACTGTTTTGCCGTCATGCTTGCGTTGCCGCTGATTGCGGGGATAGCGGCGGCGGTCAACGCGCATTTGTCCGCAAAAGTCAAACTCGCGTTTACCGCAAGATTAAAGCGTTTCATAACCGTTTTCGCAATAATTGCCGCGATTTTATCCGCAGGGTTATCGGTAATGTATCCGCCGCTGTTCGCGCTCGCGCCGATTTTTCCGGGGATCGTAGCGTTTTTGTTCGCCGCAATAATAACTTCGCCGATAGAAAAGCGCCGCAACGCGCGTTTCGTGACGGCGGCTAAAACGGTGCTTGCCGCCCGCGCCGACCTTATCAAAATAGGCGTAACCGGCAGTTACGGTAAAACCACGGCGAAAAATCTGCTGTCGGCGTTTTTATCCAAGGAGTACTCGACTTGCGTCACGCCCGGGAATTACAATACGCCCATGGGCATCGCGCTAACCGTCCGCGACGAACTGCTCGCCGACGACGAGGTTTTCGTAGCCGAAATGGGCGCGAGATACCGCGGCGATATCCGCGAACTTTGCGATATCGTTTCGCCGTCGATCGCCGTCATTACCGCGATCGGCACTCAGCACCTCGAAACTTTCGGTTCGGAAGAGAACTTGCTCGTCACGAAAAACGAACTTATCGAAGCGTTGCCCGCGGACGGCGTTGCGATTTTCAACGGCGACAACGACGGCGCGATAAAACTTTACGACCGTTGTGCCAAAAGACGACTGATTAGCGGAAGCGACGAAGAAGCGGTGCAAAAACTGTACGCGCTCTTTAGCACGGGCGATCGCCGCGCGAAATATAAAACCGCCGCCGGCGTAAAGCCGACCGAAGAAGAGGTAAAGGCGTTGTCGCGCTTCGACGCGTTCTACGGCGATATATGCTATGCCGCGCGCGGTATGGAATTTACTCTGGTCTTGAACGGTCGTGCGGCGCGAATAACCACAGCGCTATTAGGCGCGCACGTGCCGTCGATGATCGCCGAGTGCGCTTTGACCGCGAATTACCTCGGAATTTCGCTCGAAAAAATCAAATTTGCCGCAAGTGAGGTCAAAGCGGTTGCACATCGGCTCGAATTGTTATATAATGGTGACGACGTGATAATCGACGACGCGTACAACGGCAACGAAGCAGGCGCGCAGAACGCTCTCGAAGTGCTGTCGAAGTTCTCGCCGCGAATACGCGTGCTGATCACTCCGGGTATAGTGGAGTTGGGCGAACACGGGGAAGCGGCTAACGCGCGCATAGGCGAACTCGCCGCCGTTTCTTGCGACTACGCGATTTTCGTGGGCGGCAACGCTTCGGCGCTTGCTCGCGGCGCAAAGTCCGCCGGTATGAACGTGGATAACGTCGCGGAAGTCCGCGACCTCGACGGCGCGGTCGAAAAACTGAAAACGATAAAAGGAGAAAAGGCAGTGCTGTTCGAGAACGATCTGCCTGACAATTATTGATTATGACAAGACGAAGAGTAGCGCTCGTGACGGGCGGCGCGAAGGGAATAGGAAAAGCGATAGTCGAAAAACTTGCGGAAGTCGGCTTTTCCGTCGCGGTTAATTATAATACTTCCGAGCAAGCGGCGTTCGAAATCGTGGCGAAACTTCAGTTGCGCGGCGTCAACGCGCTCGCAATCAAAGCGGACGTTTCCGATTTTAACGAGGTAAAACGTATGTACGACGAGTGCCGTGCATACTTCGGGTTCGTCGACACGCTTGTGAATAACGCGGGCATCAGCCTTATTAAGCCGCTGTACGAGTGTGCCGAAGCCGATTTCGACCGTGTGATAGCGGTCGATCTTAAATCTGTTTTCAATACTTGCCGAATTTTTACGCCGGATATGACCGGCGAGGGTTTCGGCAGAATTGTCAACGTTTCGTCCGTTTGGGGCGAGTACGGAGGCAGTACCGAAACGCTGTATTCCGCGGCGAAAGCGGGCGTGATAGGCTTTACGAAAGCGCTGAACGCCGAACTTGCGCGCGGCGGCGTAATAGTCAATTCCGTGTCGCCGGGCTTCATAAATACGAGTATGAACGCCGAACTTAAGAATGAGGACGTAGCGGCGTTTCTCGAGTCCGTCAGCGTAGGCAGAGTAGGCTCGCCCGAAGAAGTCGCCGAAGCGGTCGAATTCCTTACCCGCGAAAATCTCTACGTTGCCGGCGCTAACATCTCCGTCAACGGCGGTATATTATAAGCGCGTTACCGAATATCGTTGAACCGCGACAAACTTTACGACGGTTGCGCAGAAACGATTGGAATCGGTTTAATATAAAGATATAGAATATCTGTAAAAAAACCGCAAAGCATTACTCTTACTTCGTCATCCTGAGGGAGCGGTGTCCGCGACCGTGAGGATCCCCGACAACAGAAGAAGTATTAACCTTATAATAATTACCGATTAAAACCATGCGCAGTTTCCGTTTACTTCGTCATTCAGAGCAAATGCATAAGCATTTGCGTGGAATCCCCCACGGTAGAGAAGAAATTATCCTTAACTCGCGCGGAGCGCGAATATCACATCGCGAAGCAAAATTTTCTAAACCTAGCGAGGATATATAAACTCATTATAGCATAGCTACAAAACAAAATCCCCTGCGGAACGATCCGTAGGGGATAAGTTTTTAGTTTAGGTTTTGCTTAGTCGTCGAAACCGTCGCGGTATCCTTTCTTTTCGGCGGGAGCCTCGGCTTTATCTTCCGAAGCGGGTTCTTCCGCTTTGACTTCCTCGGCGGGAACATCTTCGGCAGTTGCTTCGGGAGCCTCGGCAACCGTGTCTTCGGCAGTCGCTTCAGTTTCGTTTGAGGCGTCGGTTACTTCCGTTTCGGTAGTTTCGGCGTTGCCGTCTGTCGGTTCGACGGGAGTTTCGGTCACGTCGGTAGCGGGAACTTCCTCTGCGTCGTTGAACTTTTCGAAATCGTCTTTCGGCTGTTCCGCGTCGGCTGCCTTGTCGGCGGGTTTAGCGGCAGTCGCGCCGTGAACGACGTTGCGACGGTCGTAAGAAGAGCGCTTCTTGTTGTCGACTTTCTTCGGCTTGTTCATAATAGCGTTTTTGATGATCGAGCCGAAGACCGCAACTACGACCGCAACCGCGAGAAGGATAGAGGGGATAAGCCACCATGCAAGTTCGCCGCCGGAAGTCGTCTTATCGTCCGTGGGCTTATCGTCGGCGTTATCGGCGTCGTTCGCGCTGTCGTCGGTAGCGGCGGCAAGGTTGACGCGCATCGAGTAATCGTCGATAGCGTTCTCGTCGTCTTTAAGATCTTTGGTAACTTCCTCGTAGTCTACGTTGGAAATGTTCTCGAGTACGATGTCCTTGATATAAACCGTGCCGGCAATAGTCTGGTTCGACTTTTCGCTTCCGCCGAGTCCGAGTACGACTGCGGTAGTGCCTTCGGATGATGCGGACTTAATATAGAAAGTGTAGGTGCGGTAAGCGTTGTTATCGGTGATAGAATCGACGGTAACCGCGGTGGACTTGAAGTCGAAGCGGTAGTCGCCGTTCGTGAGTTTGACATACGCGCCCACGGACTTTTCGTCGGCGATATCTTCCTCGTCGAATCTGGTCATGACTTTCATACTGAACTTGTAGTAACTATCGGCCTTCAGCGCGAAAGTATTGTCGAGCGTGACGGTGGAGTAGGTCTTGGTGACGTTCTTCAGCATAAGCGCGCCCTCGGCTTCGTCCACACCGTACTTGACTACGCCCGAGCCTTTGGAAAGCGTCCAGTTGTAAGGAGTCTTAACGCCGTCGTCGTACGAGTCGTAGAGCGAGAGATCCTCGGTGCCGAGCGAAACGGCTACTTCGTGAATACCGTTTCTGAGCGCCGCAACCATACGCTGATGTGCGTACTGCTCGGATTTGGCGTTGAAAACTTCTTCGGTGGAACCGGAAGCGAACGCGACTTCGGTGAAGTACACGGTGCCGCTTGCGAGTTTGGTCGCGTTGTTGTCGCGGTCGTTAAGACCGAGCCAGAGTTCTACGCACATGGTCGAATCGGATTCGCCGCCCTTGATATAGAAGGTGTATGTGCCGGACTGCGTGATCTTTTCCGCAGTGGCAACGACCTTGCCGCCGCGTTTGAGTACGATGTTCGCGCCGTAGCCCTTGAGGTCGTTCGCTTCGAGTTTGACTGCGAGAGTGTTATAAGAAGAAGCGGAAACCGTGAAGTCGCTGCTGCGGTAGCAGAACGCGGTGTCGGTAGAAGAAGAGAGTTTCAGCGCGTTGCCCCAGGTTTCGAACGAATCGAATTCGCTGACGGGAACGAGTCCGGAAACAGCGTTTTTTGTATCGACCGCGGTAAGCGAGTAACCGGAAGTGCCTGCTTCTGCGGTCGTGTATTTCGTCCAGCCCGACGGAGCGAGCGGAGTTTTGAGCGAGCCGTCTACGGCGTACTCGAGTTCGTCGTAAGTGCCGACCGCGTTGAACGAGCCGTTGGTGACGCCGGTAGAATCGGTGAAAGTATCGATCGTCACGGTCTTGGAAGCGGAAGAGGAGAGGTCGGAGTATTCGGCGGGAGTGATCTTCGCGATCTTGACTTCGTCGAACATCGCAACGCCCTTGGAGGGATTGCTTTTCGAACCGAGTCCTAAGCGAAGTTTAGCCTCGTAGCCGTCCGCAACGTCCGAACCCTTGACGTAGATCGTGAGTTCGCTCCAGCCGTTGTGGTTGTACTTTTCGGTCGAAACCGTAAGCCCGGTAGCCGCGGCTTCGGTGAATTTGTCGGAAGTGTTGTTCTTGTGCTTGTAGCAAAGCGTAGCGTTGATGCCGTCGCCGCCCTCGACGTTTTCGCCGTCGTACCAGGCGCTGATACGGTAGTAGGAGTAGCGATCGATATCGAACGTTTTCGACTCGATATAGCCGTAGCCCTCGTCGAAAATCGATTTTGCGTTGTTATAAGTGGATACGATAAATACGTTGTTGGCGTTGCCGTTGTCGAAAGGTGCGTAAAGTTGTTTTTCGAGTCCGTACATATTGTTTTCGGCTACGCCGTTTTCTGCGTTCTCGATTTTTTTAATCGTCGTAGCGTTGCCGCCGATCGTACCGAACGCGTTTTCGGTTTCGAAATCGCCGCCGGTCATATACGGAACATCCTCGAGCGCGCTGACCACGGTCTTGCGATCCGAGGTCTGAATACCGCGGGTTTCGTCATAGAACGCCTTATAAGTGATTTCGGTAGCCACGATATTGTCAAACATAACGTAGCCCTTGGTGTACGAGTTTTCTTTGTCGCTGCCCAGTTGCAAACCGAGAGTAGCGGTAGCGGTCTTATAAGCCGAGGTTTCTACGTAGAGAACATATTCCGCCCAGCCCTTGTTTTCGGTCACGCCATTGGTGTCGACCTCGCCCTTAAAACCCGCGGATTCCTCGGTTACGCCGTTCACTACGATCGAAGCGCCGCTGTTTGCGGACAAGCTGCCGGTCTTAGCCCACACGCTGATCTTATAATAAGAAGATGGCGAAAGGGTGAAGCTGTCGGAAGTGTATCCGAAAGCGGTGTCCGCGCCGTTCGCGTTGATGAGAAGAACGTTGCGGTTTGTGCCCTGGTAGTAACCGGGTTGCGAAGAATTGCCGTTTCCGAACGGAGAATCGGGCTTAGCGGTTTTATACTCGTCGTAAATGTCGAGTTTATAATTATCCTTATTCGACTCGCCGTATTCGTCGAGTTTCAGCACGCCGCTTTTGACCGCGTTACCGGTGTTGGGGAAAAGGCTGGCGCCCGTCCAATTGTTGGGGGCGGGAATATCGCCGGAACCGACGTCGGCGAACTGCGAGTTCGAGATCGAAACCGATTTCGTCCAGCGCTCGTCGTAATCGGTCGTTTCCGCGCCTGCGGGCTTAACGCGCACAACCGCGCCCGCGACGAAGAACAAGCAGGCGGAGAGTACGACGGCAACGATGACCGCGACGTGTTTTCTTAGTGAGGATAACTGTTTCATTGTTTGCACCTTTTAAGTTATTTTCGCGTATGAATGTCCGTGACGAATAAGACCCGGCGCTTCGGCAGATAGCCGCAATGCGCGAGTATATAGTCATAGCATTGTATAATTATATAATAACGCGCGATTTTTGGCAATCGTTTTGAGCGGTCTTAACGAAAAAAATCCCGATTTTCACGAAATATTTAGTCTTCATTTCGTCCGCGGTACTATTTTGCGTAAATAACGCGCAAACTATGAGCGTGAAAACGAATCGACGCGGCGGCAAAACCCCGCGGATACGCTTTCACAACCTATATATATTATAATAAGGAATAGAGCGAATGAAAAAATTTCTCAAAAACGCAATGGTTGCGCTGCTCAGCGGAGCGGTAGGATTCATAAACGGTTTTTTCGGCGGAGGCGGCGGCATGCTGTTGGTGCCGCTACTCGAAAAAGTGCTGAAATGCCCCGTGAAAAAATCTCACGCCACGGCGATAGCGGTAATTCTGCCCGTCAGCATAGCGGGCGCGATAACCTATATCGCGAGCGGCTTTTTCGAATGGACGCCCGTGCTGTCGGCGGCGGGCGGGTGCGTGGCGGGCGGCGCGGCTGGCGCGTTGCTTCTTAAAAAACTTCCGTCGAATATCGTCGCTTTCGTGTTCGCGCTGATCATGATCGGCGTGGGAGTGAAACTCACGTTTTTCCGAGGTTAAACTATGCTAGTCAAAATACTGATTTATATCGCAATCGGAATAGCGGGCGGGCTTATCGGCGGAATGGGAATGGGCGGCGGAACGCTGCTTATTCCGCTTCTCACGCTGTTTGCAGGCACCGATCAGCACCTGGCGCAAGCGGTCAATCTCATAGCGTTCATACCCATGTCGCTCGTCGCGCTCGTTATTCATATAAAGAATAAGCTCGTTGAGTTCCGCCACGTTCTTATAACGGCAATCCCCGCGGTTGCCGCCAGCGTGGGAGCGTCCATGCTGTCGAAGATCGTCGACGGTAAAAGTTTGTCTATGTACTTCGGCATTTTCCTTATGGTGCTGGGCGTTTACCAACTTGCGTGCGCAATCGTCGCGTTCGTCAAAAAGCGCAAAGCGGACAAGGAAAAGATAGCGACCTATACCGCGGAAAAGGAATTTGCGGGAGAGGAGAACGAAACAGAATAATCGCGAAATACCGTGCGGGAATCGCCGAAATTCGCGTAATATCGCAAACTAACGTCGATTAAATCTATTTAACCGACGTTTTCGTTTTACATTTTCCGAGTTTTGTGTTACAATCGTTATTAACCCACAGGGCGAGGGAAAGCGGCGAAAGGCATAGCCGTCGCTTCGCACCCTAAGAACAACGCCGCGGGTAACGGAGGAAAGGATTTTTGCAGTATCGTTTCAAGGGCGGAGTACACCCCGACGGAATGAAAGCGCTGACGGCAAACGAAGCGATTGCCGTCATGCCCGCTCCCGCCATGCTGTACGTACCGCTGTCGCAACACATCGGCAAACCCGCAGTCGCGGTCGCGTCCGTAGGTCAGCGCGTGAAAGCGGGTGAGCTGATAGGACAAGCGGACGGCGCGGTCAGCAGTAACGTGTATTCGCCGGTATCGGGTACGGTCAAAAGTATCGAAAAGCGCCCGACGCCTACCGGCAAAGCCGAACATATCGTCATCGAGAACGACGGGCTTTACGAGGAAACGCGGCTTGAGCCGTTGGTAAACCCCACGCCGCAACAGATTACCGACAGAATTACGCTCGCCGGCATAGTGGGCTTGGGCGGAGCGGGTTTCCCGACCGGCGTGAAACTCAAAAGCCCCGTGCCGATAGACACGCTGATTATAAACGGCGCGGAGTGCGAGCCGTACATAACCTGCGACACCCGCATTATGATCGAGTACGCCCGCGAGTTCGTTTCGGGCGCGAGAATGTTATACCGGTCGCTGGGGCTGAGTAGAGCCTATATCGGCATAGAGGACAACAAAACCGAAGCGATCGCCGCGCTTAATAAGTATATCGACGAGAGCGGCACGGATGATATTATCGTGTCCGTGCTCCCGACCAAGTACCCGCAAGGCGCAGAGAAACAACTCGTCTATGGCGTAACGGGCAGAAAAATTCCCATCGGCGCGCTTCCGAGCGCGGTGGGCGTAGTGGTAGCCAACGTGCATACCGCGCTTTCGACGTACTTCGCGGTAGCCGATGGCGTTCCGCTATATAAAAGAATAATGACCGTCACGGGCGGCGGCATAACGAACCCGAAAAACCTCTGGGTAAGCACCGGCACGCTTTATAGCGACGTTATCGAGTACTGCGGCGGGCTGAAAGAGGGCAAAAGCGTAGTCAAGATGATAAACGGCGGACCGATGATGGGTACGGCGGTGTCGGGCGCTACGATCGCTTGCACCAAAACTACCGGCTGTCTGCTGCTCATGACCGACAAGGAAGCCTTTACCGGCAAGCCCTCGCCGTGCATCAACTGCGGCAGATGCGCCCGCGTTTGCCCTATGCGCCTGATGCCTATGTATATCGACCTTTACACCCGCGCGGGCGACGTGGACGCGGCGGTGAAGTACGGATTGAACAACTGTATCGAGTGCGGCTCGTGTACTTACGTTTGTCCCGCGAAACGCACGCTCGTCCAGTCGTTCAGACTGGCTAAAAAACAACTCAAAGGGAGGAAGAAATAATGGCAGATTACGTAGTATCCGCTTCTCCCCAGATAACCGCGAAAGGCAACTCCACGCGCGGAATCATGACGGACGTACTGATAGCGCTTGCGCCGTCGGTTATCGCCGCAACGTTCTTCTTCGGCTATCACGTTATTATAAATCTGATCGTGTGCGCCGCTTCGTGCTGGGGCTTCGAACTTCTTTACGACCTCGCGACCAAAAAAGCGTGGAATAAGGACGGCTTCGGAAATTCGTCCGTGTGGAATCTCTCGTGTTTTGTCACGGCTGTTCTTCTCGCGCTCAACCTTCCCGCGACTCTCGACGTGTGGGGGATGAACGCGGTTTCCGCCACGGGCAGAGTGCTGTTCAGTTTCGACACCGTGCTGGTGTGTATGCTCGGCTCGCTCGTTGCGATCGTTCTCGTAAAGCAACTTTTCGGCGGTATCGGCAGAAACTTCGCCAACCCCGCGCTTACCGCCCGCGTGTTTCTGTTCCTTACCTTTGCCGCTTCGTTCGCGTCCTCGCAAACTATCGGCTTGGGTTTTCAGGCAAGCACCGGCGCGACTTGGCTGGGCGGCGATAAAACCGCGACCCCGAGCGTTCTTTACAACCTCTTTATAGGCAACGTCGGCTCGGCGGCGGTGGGAGAAACGTGCGTGGTAGCGATACTGCTCGGTTACGCCTATCTGTCAGTTAGAGGAACTATCGACTTCCGCGTACCGCTTATGATTATCGGCTGGGCGGCGATTTTCGCGATTCTGTTCGACGGAGTTGCGAAACAGCACCTTACCGGCTGGGCGCTGTTCTATAATATGATAGCGCACGTTATGTCGGGCGGTCTGCTGTTCGGCGCGGTATTCATGGCTACCGACTACGCGACTTCGCCTAATACGTTTGCAGGCAACTGCGTGTTCGCGTTCGGCATCGCGCTGTTCACGATGCTTATCCGCACGTTCGCCGCGTACCCCGAGGGCATGAGTTTCGCCGTGCTTATCATGAACTGCGTTACCCCGCTTATCGACAGATTTATCTTCCCGCGCCCGTTCGGCTACGTCAAACCGAAGAAAGAGAAGACTCCGAAAGGAAAGGAGGCGGCGAAGTAATATGGCTATGAAGAAAACGACCGCGGACGCGTTAAAGTCCGTACTCGTAATGTTTGTCATCGGATTCGTATGCGTAGCGCTTCTTGCCGTCGCCAACGAGTATCTCAAATACGAAGCGGTACTGGATGACAAAATGGCGAAAGAATTGTACGTCGTTTGCCCCACGGGTGAACAAACCGACGAAAACGCGCTTGAGTACTTCGAAACGGTGAGCGCAGACGACCTTATCAAAAAAGTCAACAAAGATCACAAGAAAGACACGGTTTCCACCGCCGCGGGTAAAGTCAAAATGGGTCAGGTAATCGCGGTTTACCGCGCGGTCAAGGGCGAGAACGCCGGCGCGTATATCGTGCAGGCGCAAGCCGACTGCTCGTACGGCACTGTGATTATGCTCACTTCCTACGACGGCAACGGCAAGATAATCAAGACGAAGTGCTACTCGCAGACTCAGTCCTACTGGGACGCGAAAATCGCGGGCAAGCACGACGGCTTCGAAAACCTTAGCGGCAAGGACGGCGTGATTAACGGCGACGACGTGGCGATAAGCACCGGCGCGACCTATTCGGTAGGCACGGTAGCGGCGGCAGTCACGATTTCGAACTTTATGGCGGCAGAACTCACGGGAGGTGCGGCGGCATGACTAACCGAAACGAAATAAAAGAAACCGCGCTCGGCGGTATACTCAATAACCCCGTATTCGTGCTCGTTCTCGGTACTTGCCCCACGATCGCTAAGTCGGACACGATCTCCAACGGCTTGGGACTGGGGCTTGCGACCGCGTTCGTGCTTATCTGTAGCAACGTGTTCATTTCGCTCCTGAGAAAACTGATCCCCGACAAAGTCCGGCTCCCGGCGTACATAGTGATTATCGCGACCTTCGTCACGCTCGTCCAACTGTTTATCGCGAAATTCTTGCCCGACCTTAACGCGAGCATAGGCGCGTTTATCCCGCTTATCGTCGTCAACTGCATAATCTTAGGCAGAGCCGAAGCGTTCGCGAGCAAGAACGGCGTGGCGCTGTCCGCGCTCGACGGCGTATCAATGGGGCTGGGGTTCACGTTGTCGCTCGTCCTTATGGGCGCGATCCGTCAGGGCTTGGGCGCGATCGGTTTGTCGCTGTTTCAGTCGACAGCCGGCGGGTTCATAATCTTCGGGCTTATGATGGCGCTGTTTAACTTCGTTATGGAAAAAGTCCGCGAACGCAAGTCGCGCGCGCTGTTCGTCGCGGGAGGTGAAAACGAATGAGTTTCCTCGAAATAGTCACGGTAGTTCTTGCCGGAGTTATCACCAACAATATAGTTTTAGTTCAGTCGATAGGTATTTGTCCGTTTTTGGGCGTGAGCAAAAAACTCGATTCGGGCATAGGAATGGGCGTGGCGGTCACGTTCGTGCTCGTCATATCGTCGCTCGTCTGCTACCTTCTGTATTACTACGTTCTCGAGCCGCTCGGCTACGAGTACCTGCAGACCGTAGTGTTCATACTCATTATCGCCGTACTCGTTCAGATCCTCGACATAGTGCTCAAAAAACTCTCGCCGTCGCTGTATCAGGCGCTGGGCGTGTATCTCGCGCTCATCACCACCAACTGCGCGGTTTTAGGCACCGCTAACAACGTTATCAGCGGCGGTTACGACCTCGTAACCACGCTTGTCCACGCGCTCAGCGTAGGTTTGGGATTTACTCTCGCGCTCGTCCTTATGGCGGGCATACGCGAACGCGTCGACGCCGCGCCGGTACCCAAGTATTTCAAAGGCTTGCCCATCGCGCTTATCACCGCCGGCATTATGGCAATGGCTTTCGCGGGCCTCGGCGGCTTGTCGTTCTAGAGGAGGGGAATATGACCGTTATCACGATAATATCAGCGGGAGCGTTCGTAAAGTTCGTGCTTCCCGCGCTCATAGTTTCCGTAGTCTCGGCGGCGCTCGCGTTCTTCCTCTCGTTCTTAGGCTCTAAAATGGCGGTGAAACACGACGCCCGCATAGACGACGTTCGCCGACACCTTTCTGGCGCGAACTGCGGCGGTTGCGGCTACGCGGGTTGCGACGCTTTCGCCGAAGCGCTCGTAAAGGGCGAAGCCAAACTCTCGAAGTGCAACGCCACGACCAAGCAAGGCAAGGAAAACATCGCGAAGATACTCAATCTCACGGTGGAAAACTCCAAAAAGACCGTTGCGGTAGTACATTGCAACGGCGGCAACCTCTGCAAAAACAAGTACGAGTATCAAGGCTACGGCGATTGCGTGTCCGCAGAAATACTCGCGGGCGGCAGCAAGGCTTGCGAATACGGTTGTATGGGGCTGGGAAGTTGCGCCGACGCTTGTCGGTACAACGCGATTTCCGTCAGTAAAGACCGCGCGGTCGCCAAGGTCGATTACGGCTTATGTACCTCGTGCGGCGCGTGCGTGTCGACTTGTCCCAAGCGCATTATCGGCAGAATTCCCGTCGACGCGGTAGTATACGTCGCGTGTTCCAACCTCTGCCGCGGCAAAGAAGTAATCGGCGCGTGCGAAAAAGGCTGTATCGGCTGTGGCAAGTGCGAGCGGAATTGCCCTTCGGGCGCGATAAAACTCGGCAACAACCTCGCCGTCATCGATTACGATAAGTGCGTGAAGTGCGGCAACTGTATCGAAGTCTGCCCGCGCAAGTGCATTTTGCCGTTCCCGGACGAACGCCCGCTTATTCCGCCGTACAAACCGGGCGAGAAGTCCGCGGAATAAATACGAATAACCTGAACTGCGAACCGAACGGATTTGTTTCCGCTCGGTTTTTTCGTTCTATTTCCGCGGTTTTGCGAATACGATAGAACTGTACGAAGAGAAGCGTTAGATACGATAATTTGCGGCGTTTTCGGCAATGTTCGCGCAAAATCCGCAAAGTCTGTCATTCTTTTTCCGTACTAATCTGATAAAATCGGAGTGTAGTTCGATGAAATTTCTGCTGATAAGGAAGAAACGCGTTCTTTGCGGGTTGCTCGCTATCGCCTTGCTGATAGGCTCGCTCGCGGCGGTAGGCTCGACCGGAGCTTACGTCGTGGCGGCGGATAAGACCACTCGGAAACTCCCGATCTACTGTGTGGATACGCCCGACAAAAAGATCGCGCTGTCGTTCGACGCGAGCTGGGGAGCGGACAAAACGTTATCAATTCTCGAAACGCTCGAACGCTACGATATAAAAGCGAATTTCTTTGCGGTCGGTTTCTGGGCAGAGAAGTACTCGGACACGCTGAAAAAACTGTCCGACAGCGGCAGAATGGAGATCGGCACGCACTCGAATACGCACCCGCATATGCCCAAACTCAGTAAGAGTCAGATGGAACTCGAACTCGATTCGTCCGTTAAGATAATCGAGGAAATCACCGGCAAAAAAACCGACCTGTTCCGCGCTCCGTTCGGCGATTATAACGACGCGCTTATCGAAACCGCGACGGAAAAGGGCTTGTATACGATTCAATGGGACGTAGACACGCTCGACTGGAAAGGGCTGAAAGCGGGCGAAATGGCGGCGAGAGTGCTTAAAAAAGCGCAAAACGGCAGTATCGTGCTGATGCACAACGACGGCGAACACACCGTTGAAGCCCTGCCTCTCATAATAGAAGGGCTGAAAAACAAAGGTTATTCTTTCGTGACGATCGGCGAACTTATCTATCGGGATAATTATTCGATCGACCACACGGGAAAACAAATACGCATAGAAGGATAGAAAGATGAACGAGAACTATTTGAAGAACAACAGGGTGTTTTTGTCGGGAAGAGTGGCGCGCGAGCCGCAGTATTCCCACGAACTTTTCGGCGAGGGCTTTTACGAGTTTTACCTCGAAGTGAAGCGGCTCAGCGGTCAGACCGACGTCTTGCCCGTCACCGTGTCCGAACGCATTATGAACGGCGCGGACTTAACGGAAGGCGCGCTCGTAGCGCTATCGGGGCAGTTCCGCAGTTACAACAAACTGGAAAACGAGCACAGCAAACTTATGCTCACAGTGTTCGTGCGCGATTTTCTGCCGTACGATCCCGACGAACAAAACCCAAACCTCGTCGAACTCAACGGCTATATCTGCAAACCGCCCGTGTACCGAACCACGCCGTTTAACCGCGAGATCTGCGACGTGCTTCTCGCCGTCAATCGCGGCTACAACAAGTCCGACTATATTCCGTGCATAGCGTGGGGCAGAAACGCGCGTTTCGTCCGCGACGCGGAAGTGGGAGTGAATGTGATTATCGGAGGCAGAATTCAGTCGCGCAAGTACAACAAAAAACTCCCCGACGAAACGATAGAGGAGCGGGTTGCCTACGAACTCTCGGTCAGCAAAATCACCGTCGAGCGCAATATCGCCGAAACCGCCTCCACCGTCGATCCCCAGTAAGGAAAAATTACAGGGTTATTAGCGATTATTAAACTACCCCTAAGAGAATATCCATTTTATAATCGTTATAATTCAAAAAATCCCGCGCAGCCTTACTATTATCTTGTCATTCAGAGCGCGGTACGCCGCGCGTGGAATCCCACTCATGGAACATGTAATTATCCTTAATTAACAGAGTCGCACACAAACAAAAAAGCAACCGCTACGGTTGCTTTTTCTCGTATCTTATATTAAAAAATCGCCTTAAATCTTCCGTTTTTTCATATAAATCCGAACGAGCAGAATAACGAGCAGAATAGCGGTCACCACCGCGATGACGATAGCCACGATCTGCACGACGGACACGTTGTTATAGTCGATATACACGGTTTCGACGTAGCACGAGCAAGTGCCGAGCCGCTCGTCGAAGTACTTAATCTGCGTGTATTTTTCCGAAGTATCGAACGCGCCCACGACCTCGACTTTCGTGCCGTTCAGGAGGAACGACTTTTCCATTTCGACGTACTTTCCGTCGTCCGTGAGAGAATATGTTTTAGCGCCGAGCGAGCCGTTATAGGACTTGATAACCGCGTTGTACTGCGGACGAATACTGTCGGGAACGAACCCGCGGACGGAAACCGCGCCCACCGGAATATAACCGGTTACGGCTTCGCCGTCGCGCTCCGCCGTCACTCTGTACCAGCGCGTGTTACCAGCCGTGTAATCGTTAAACGGAAGAAGCGTTACCGTCGTATTTTTCGGCACGTTCTGCCATACGATATCGCCGCTTTCGGGCGCGTCGCCGTAGAACGACGGCATATCGTAAATCGTGTTGCCGCCGCTGTAAACGTAGCCGCTTCCCGCGGGCGGCTCGGAGTATCCGAGCGGTTCGGCGAGGTTAGAGCGGAACGCGAATCCGCGCACGAGCTTGCCGGTAATTTTATCATCGTAGTAAACGTAAGAGTAATCGGGGAAGCCGGGTACGTCGTACCTTGCCACTACCAAAGAAACGTCGGCGGTAACGAACGTAAGCGCGTCGGTTTCGTTGGGCGTGCCGTAAATCGAGCAAGCCACGGCGGTATTTCTTATAATGTTTTCCGAGTCGAACGGACGAAGTTCGGGTACCGCTCCCACGGAGAGATCGACGTGCGCTTCGCCGCCGTCGTAAATAAGCACGCGGCTGTTGCCGTTGTCGGTTACGATAAGATCGCCGTAACCCGCGCCGCCCGCCTGAGCCAGCGAAATGGAAACTTTCGCGCCGGTCGACGGAATTGTCGCGACCAATTCGTCGCTCGCCTCGTCGTGGCGCATTACTTCGGTTTCGTCCGCGTTATCGACGGTGTAGAAAACGTTCCCGCCGCGATCGATCGCCAACGAACGAATCGTACCGCTCGCGGTAAATACCGCTTCGCCGCTTATCTCAGAATCCGCCGCGATCGCTTCGTCGATTTTGTCGGAAGCAGCGGAGTAGACCGCGGAACCTATCGAATAATAAATTCTGTCGCCGCCCGCCGCGAAAACCGCCGCGCCCGCGCCGCTTGCTATTTGTCTGAACTCGGCGTTGCCGCCCGAGAAAGTCACTTTGTAAACGCCGCCGCCTACGAGCGCGTAAACGTCGTTTGCGTTGTCGCCGGTGAGCGCGGTAATCTTGCCCGCGACGGTATCGGGACAAGAATAAGTATCGAAAACGGAAAGATTCTGATTAAACACCGCGATTTTTCTCGCTGCGTAAGCGATGTACACCTTGCCGTTATTGTCGATAAAAGCGGAAGAGGGGCGCGAAATCGTCCTGTATTCGCCATCGTTATAGGAAATCGTTTCCTTCCCGCCGACAACTTTCACCGAGCGGATCGAGCGTTCGCCCGATCCCAGCACCGCGAGCCGATCGTTCAGCGTGTCGCAGACCACGAGTTTGCCCATTCTCGCCGTCGCGAAAGATGGCTGAGCGTAATAGCCGTCGCGCGCGCTTTCCGAAGCCGCCAGTACCTTTTCGCTGCCGGTAGCCGAATCGTAAAATATCGCTTCGCCCACGTCGGTAGCGTAGTAAAGCGAGCCGTTTTTGTCCGCGTAAATCGCCACGGCGAAATCCCGCCCGGCGACGGTTTCCACGCCGCCGTCGGTGACTATCGCCGCCGAGCCGTCGCGCATAATAGAGTAGAGCGCATTACCGCCGCCCGCGATCGCGCCGTCGGACTTAAGAGTTGCGAAAAGTTCGCCGTCGGCTTCGTAAACGTCGGCGTAGTTTCTGTTTTTCGGCACGGAATAATAAACTTTGCCGCTCGCCGCGGCTAAGCCGGTAACGTTCTTGCCGCCGAGCTTTGGAGAAACGAAACTTTGGTCGCGTACGCCCGCCGCGTCGTACTTTCGTATTTCATCCGCGGAAGCGCAGTAAATCGACGAGTCGCTTAGCGCGGCGTAGCGTACAACAAAACTTTCGTCGGCTATGATTTCTTGCGGAGTGAACGCGCCGCTTTCGGGAGCGTCCACGGTATAAGCGTACACTTTGCCGCCGCACAGCGCGAATCTGCCGTCAACGTCGCCGAAAAGCGCGTTTGAGCCGGTCAGTTCAGGAATAGCGACTTTTTCCGCGCCGTTTTTGAAGAAATAGAATCCGTCCTCGTCCGCTACGGCAAAACCGCCGTCGTCGCCGTAAATCGCCGTCACGCCGTTAAAGCACACGTACAAGCCGCCGCCCGGGGTTTCGGCGTAAGCCGTTTGCCCCGCGATCGCGCCCGCTATAGCCGCGCACGCAAACAATAAAGTTATCGAAAATAAAACCGCTTTCTTTTTCATAAGTCACCTTGCGCACATTTTACCATAATTATTTAAAAAAGTAAATTAAACGCGCGGGGTGTAAGCGCATTTTTACAGATATGAAACAGCGTAAAAGCGGTTGTTTTTCGTAAGGTTTAACGCATACACCGTATATGTATGCAAATTGACCGAAAACAAGCCGTAAAAATTAGTTAATATTTTTTCAAAAAGGGTCTATACAAGCGCGAAATTTTGTGTTATACTATTGCAGGATATAAAACTATAACTATTTTATATATACCGAAAAACTATACAAGCAAATGGAGAACATCGTGGAAAAAATCGCTGTAATCGATCTGGGGAGCAATACCGCGCGCCTTGTGCTCGCAAACGTCCTTCCGAACGGACATTTCGTCATATTCGACGAACTCAAAGAGAGCGTAAGGCTCGGACAAGATATGGATCGCGACGGATTCTTGAAACCATCGCGCGTGGCGCAGGCAGTCAAAACGCTGAAAATGTTCAGAAAACTTTGCGACAGTTACAACGTCGACAAAGTTTACGCCTTCGCGACCAACGCCGTGAGAAGGGCGAAGAACCAACGCAGTTTTATAGAGGAAATCAACGCCGTCTGCGGCTTTAAGTTCAAGGTGCTGTCGGAAGAAGAGGAAGCGACGCACATTTACCAAGGCGTAATCAACTCGCTCGATATTCCGAAAGCGGTCATTATGGACATCAGCGGCAGCAGTCTGCAACTGATTCATTACAATCGCCGCAACCTTCTCAATCGCGAAAACCTGCCGTTCGGAACGATCACGCTCAGCGATCTGTTTAACGATCCGTCTGTCAGTCCCGAAGAGCAAGCCAAGCAGATCGAAACCTACGTTTACGAGCAACTCCAGAAAATCAGTTGGCTCAAAGAACTCGACCCCGACGTGCAGTTCGTGGGCGTGGGCGGCTCGTTCCGCAATCTTGCCCGCATCGTCAAGCGTATGAAGCGTTATCCCGTGGACATGATCCACAATATGAACGTCAGCCGCGAAGACTTCGATTCCGTCTACGACACGATCAAAGTGCTCGACCCCGAGAAACGCAACAAGATCAAGGGCTTGAACTCCGACCGCGCCGATATTTTCGTCGCCGCGCTGTCGTCCATAAAGGCGTTCTTTAATTCGACCAACTTTGACAACCTCGTCATTTCCGGCTCGGGCATAAGGGAAGGTATTATGTTCAACCACGCCGTGCCGTCCACTATGGAAAAACCGCTCAGCGACGTTTTGGGATACTCGGCGTACACGCTCATGAGTTATTACGACGTGAACATTCCGCACGCGGAACAAGTCTGCAATCTCGCGATCCAACTGTACAAGCAACTTCGCGTTCTGCATAAACTGCCGCGCCAGTACGTGAAAGTTCTGCGCATCGCCGCGCTTCTTCACGACAGCGGACTTAGAGTGAAATTCTACGACCGTTACCGTCACAGTTTCTACTTTATATTGAATTCCAACCTTTACGGCGTGTCGCACCGCGACCTAGTTCTCGCCGCGTTCGTGGCTCAGGGTACGAGAAAAGACGAATTCAACGCCGCCGAATGGAACAAGTACAAAGACCTTCTCAAGGAAGAGGATCTGGTAGCCGTACTGCGCCTCGGCGTTATTCTGAGAATAGCCGAGAGTCTCGACCGCTCGATGACCGGCGTTATCAAGTCGCTTAACTGCGACGTGCTGGGCGATTCCGTCATTATGAAAACCGAAGTCGACGGCGACGCCACGCTCGAGATCAAGGACGCTATGAACGCGGGAGCGGAGTTTGCCCGCGCGTTCAGAAAGAACCTCGAAATCTTATGAAAATAACGCTTGCCAGCGCGTCACCGCGGCGGCGTGAACTTATCGCGAAAATCAAAAATCTGACGGCGGAAATTTACCCGTCGGGCGCGGACGAAAGCCGAATTTCGGCGAGAACCCCGCGAGAACTCGCCGAAAACCTCGCTTTAGTTAAAGCAGAAAGCGTTTTTCGCGACTGCGGCGGCATAGTGCTCGGCGCGGATACCGTCGTGGCGCTAGGCGGCAGAGTACTCGGAAAGCCGAAAACCGAAGCCGAAGCGCGCGAGTTTTTACGGCTTTTGTCGGGAAAAACTCACGAAGTAATTACCGGAATCGCGATAATAAACGAAGAAAAAACGATAGTAAAAAGCGAAATCACGCGCGTAACGTTCGGGTTGATTACCGACGACGCGATCGATCGGTACGTCGCTACCGGCAGTCCTATGGACAAAGCGGGCGCGTACGGACTTCAGGACGCGGATGTAAAGGCGTTTACCCGGCGCGTGGACGGGGACGAGGACAACGTGATCGGACTTCCCGTCAGACTTGTGGAGAAAACTTTGGAGGAAAACTTCTGATATGGCAGTTATGGATATTGCCGTCGAAGCGGGTACGTCGTTTACGACGATTTACCTGTCGGGAGCGGGCGTAGTTTTGAGAGAACCGTCGGTAGTGGCGTTCGTGGGCGACGACGATAAGAAAAAAGTGCTCGCCGCGGGCTACAAAGCGGTGGCTATGCAGGGCAGCGCGCCGGAAAAAACGCGCGTCGTGTGTCCCATCATAGACGGCTATATCGAGGATTCCGAAGCGTGCGTGAAAATGCTCGCCGAGTTTATCAAGCGTATTCTCCCGAGTTATATAATTTTCCCGAAAATACGCGCGCTTATCGCCGTACCCACCGGGCTTACGGTAGGCGAGAGAAAGACTTACGAAGACGTTTTCCGCGAGGCGGGAGCGGCTGAAACCACGCTTATCGACGACGTTATGGTATCCGCGCTCGGCTTCGACCTCCCGGTCGACGAGCCTTGCGGCGGACTGATCGCAAATATCGGCGGCGGAGTGACCGAGATCGCGCTCATCAGTCTTTGCGGCACGGTCAGCGGCTGTTCGGTCAACGTCGGCGGCAATATGATGGACAACGCGCTCGTCGACTTCGTTATCGGCAAATACGGCTTGAAAATCGGCGCGCGGACGGCTCGTCGGGTCAAAGAGGATATAGGCAGTCTGTACCCGAACGACGTATCGTCGATGGAAGTGCGCGGCATAAACACCAACACCATGACCCCCGCGTCGCTCAGCGTGTACGCTACAGACGTGTACGAAGCGCTCACGCCGTACTACTCGCGCATCGCAGAAGCGGTCGAGGGCATACTCAATCTTTGCCCGCCCGAACTCGCGGCGAGAGTACACGGCTCGGGTCTGTACGTTTGCGGAGGCGGCGCGAAGATCCCGGGGCTTCAACGCCTGTTGAAAGAACTCCTCGGAGTGCCTGTAACCATCGCCGAGGATCCGGAATACACTTCGATTTCGGGCGCTGGCAGACTTATCGGGAACAAGGAACTCATCAAGAAAATCAACGCGCAGTTATAAAACCGCGGCGCGTTCGGTCGTAAATTCAACCGAACCGCAATAACCCGGTTACTAATAATTACGCAAACCAAGCCGACGGCAACTCCGTCGGTTTTTTCGTACGCCGCCCGAATACGGATATGACAAAATCGGCGCAGATTACCGTAAATTTGCGATTTTTCGATAAAACGTCCGCGTTACAATTGAACGGTAAACGAAACGCGGGAGGCATCGGGTATGGCGAGAACGATAGTGATTACGTCCGGTAAAGGCGGCGTGGGCAAAACCACGCTTACCGTCAATGTCGGCAGAATTCTGGCGTCGCTGGGGCTGAAAGTCGTGCTTGTCGACGCGGACATGGGGCTTAACAACCTCGACGTCGTAACGGGTGTGGAGAACAAGGTCGTCTACGACGTTATCGACGTCATCGAAAACCGCTGTCGGGTAAAGCAAGCGCTTGTTGAGGACGATTGTGCTCCGGGGCTTTTTGTTTTGCCGTCCGCGCACAGTTACGACCGCAGTCGAGTGGACTCTCAGTCCGTCCGCGCCGTGGTCGCCGGACTACGTACGCGTTTCGATTACGTCCTTATCGATTGTCCGGCGGGTATCGAACTCGGCTTTCACCGCGCCGTTGCAGCCGCCGACGAAGCGATTGTGGTAACCACGCCGCACCTGTCCGCGCTCCGCGATGCCGAGAAGGTAATAGGACTTCTCAAAAGTTACGAACTACGCTCGGTTTCCGCCGTTCTCAACCGCGTCCGCGGCGATATGGAGTACGACGGCACTGCCGCCGGCGTGGACGACGTAAAAGAAATGCTTTCCGCGCCGGTGATAGGAGCGATCCCCGAGGACGACGGCATCAATATGCTCAGCACGCTTTCGCTTCCTCAAAGTCGCAAGAGCGAGGGGTACGTCGCTACGTTCATGCTTGCCAAAGCGATCCGATACGGCGGCGGTATGGTGTACGACGCCGGGCGAAAATATCGCGGCTTTTTCGGTAGTATCAGACGAAAAATGCGTAAAATCGTGTAAATAAAGGAGTGAATCGTGGCAACGACAATTAAACGCGACGCGGCGAAACGCCGTTTGAAAACCGTAGCGATGGAGGATAAAGTGTCCGCTATCGAAAACATGCTGAGAGTACTTCGTTCCGACCAGTACAGACTGCTCACAAACTATATGTACATAGGCTCGGACGACCTCAAAGTTTATATGGACCTTACCGAAAACGGCGAGTACGTCCTCACCGTCAAAGCGGTCACAGACCGCCTTATCGACATCGGCAGACTACTCACCTAAAGCGCGGACGAATAAGCCGAACGAACAATCGATCGACGCAAAATAACGAAAACAACCGCTCATACCGGTTCTCCTTTTAGCCTTGCCGTTCCCGAAAAAAATAAATCGGGGCGGCATTTTTTTCAGTTGTCGGGAATAACGCGGGCGGCGTGCTTAATATAATTAGTAGGCGAGGTAGTTTAGTGGCGGCAAAATCAAAAAACAATTCCGAAAAACCGCGCGACGGGCTGACGATAAGAGTGTCGCTTATCGTGTACCTTATCGCGCTAGCGGCGGTGATTTTCGGCAAGTTCGACAAGTTCGCGTCCTATTTCGTCGCGATCGTTTTGCACGAAATCGCCCACGCCGTGACCGCGCACTCGCTTGGCTATCGGCTCACCGAGTTTCGGTTGATGCCGTACGGCGCGGCGCTACTAGGCGTTTTCGACGGCGCAAGCACGCGCGACGAGCGCAAAATCGCTGTCGCGGGGCCGCTACTCAACGTGATTCTTGCGGTAGTCTGCGCGGCGGTGTGGTGGCTCGTTCCCGCGTCGCAATACTTTACCGAAGATTTTACGTTCGCCAACGTCACGATAGCCGCAACCAACGTACTGCCGGTGTACCCGCTCGACGGCGGCAGAATCGCGCTCGCGTTTATGTCCGAGAAAAAACCGCGCGAAACCGCATACAAGCGTTTGCGCGTAGCGGGATTTATCGTCGGCGGAGCGTTCGCCGCGGCGTTCGCGGTATCGCTTTTTTACGGCGCGAACCCAACGTTTGCCACGATGTCCGCGTTCATGGTGTTCTCGGCGATGATCCCCGACGACCATTGCGCGTACAAGCGGCTCTATCAGGTCGCTTACCGCGCGGAAAAAGCGAAAAAAGGCTTGCCCTTGCGCACCGTCGTGATCGCCGCTTCCGCACCGGCCCGCACGCTTCTGCGCTCGCTCAACGCCGAGTATTACACGGAATTCAGAGTAGTGGACGATGATTTTGCCGCCGTCGCCACGCTCACCGAAACCGACCTCGAGCGAGTAGGCGGCTCGGCGTTCTCCGGCACGGTGGACGGAGTGATCCGCGAAACGAAACGCCGCGAAAGCAAAACCGACTGAAACTGCGGTACCGTGGGCTAAATTGCGCCAATTTGTGTAAAAAAAGTGAAATATAAGTCGTTTTTCGTTGTTTTTACCGTAAAAGTATGATATAATAACCGTGGTTTCCCCCGAAGCGTAGGGGGATAAATTCTTGCTCGGACGGAACAACGGTGAAAACGGGACTTATTCTCATAGACGTCGAATCGTATATGTCCAGCGTGTCGCTGGTCGAAGCCGGTAAACTCAAAGAACACTACGTCGAATACAAAGATTCTTCGTACATTACCGGCAACATTTATAAAGGCAGGGTCGAAAGCGTGCTCACAGGGCTACAATCGGCTTTCGTCAATTTCGGTAACGCCAAAAACGGCTTTTTGTCTGTCGAGGAAGCCTTAGGGCACAAGTCGGTGCTGGGTAGCGCGGGCGTTATGCCTAAACTTCTCGACGTGAAAGAAGGCGATTACGTAATGGTGCAAGCCACGAAAGAGGAACTCGGCACCAAGGGCGCGCGACTCACGACCACGATCACTATACCCGGCAGATATGTCATACTTTTGCCCACGCTGAACTTCGTCGGCGTGTCGAACAAGATAACCGACGTCGAAACCCGCGAAAGGCTCACCGCCATGCTCACCAAGCTCAAGCCCGAGGGCGGCGGCTTTATCGCCCGTACCGCTTCGATGGACGCTAAAAAAGCCGAAATCGTCGAAGAAGTCAAGCGCCTTACCGAGCAGTGGAAGAAGATAGTCGCCGCGTATAATGCAGCCGACGGCATAGCGCAGGTCTACAGCGACGGCGATCTGATTTTCAGAAACGTCCGCGATATGCTTTCGTCGAATATCGAAGCGATAGTCTGCAACGACCGCGACACCGTCGACGCGCTCGTAAAGGTTATGAAAGAGCATAACGTCAAGTTCTACGATAAAGTGCGGCTGTACGACGGTCAGTACGATATTTTCGACGCGTTCAATATCTTGGACGAAGTGGACAAGCTCCTCGACCGCAGAGTGAAACTCCGCAGCGGAGTGTCGCTCGTGTTCGACTATACGGAAGCGCTTACCGTCATCGACGTAAACACCGCGCAGTTCGCCCGCGGCAATAACCACGAGGAAACCGTTTTCGAAGCCAACCTCGAAGCCGCCCGCGAGATCGCCCGTCAGGTACGATTAAGGAATATCGGCGGCATAATCGTAGTGGACTTTATCGATATGACGGACGAAGCGCACAAAGTCGCCGTCGTCGAAGAACTCAAAAAAGAAATGCTGTACGACCGCACCAAAACGCGCGTGATAGGTATGTCCGCGCTGGGACTGGTGGAAATCACGAGAAAGAAAGTGGGCAGAGAACTCAGCACCGTGCTTCTCGACGAGTGCCCGTACTGCGGCGGCGACGCTCACGCGCAGTCCGTCGACTACGTTGCTAGAAAGATCAAAGCGGAACTGAAACGCCTTTTCGCCGACGGCAAAATGAAAACCGCCGTCGTCCGCATGAATCCGGCGCTTATCGACGCTATGTTCAAGGGCAAGTATTTCTCTGCCGATTGCGAAACGATCTGGAACAGCAAGCGAATTTACCTCGTGCCCGACGCCGAAGTTCTCAACCGCAGATTTACCGTAAAGGGTAGCGAGGATCCCGCAGTCATCGTACCCGCCACCGCAAGGCTTCTGTACTGACCCGCACGGAATAAAGCGAGATAAGCCTATAGCGTTGAAACAATAGAAAAAAACAAAGCCCGAAACCCGGCGTTCCGGCTTTTAGTTACGTTTCGGGAAACGGCGAGAGAAATAAAGAAAAAATTTTTTTGAAAGCGGATATAATTCCCGATTTCTACGCATTATAAAAGTACAAGGACGGATCGAACTTCGCGGGCAATACTTCTCCCCGGTAGAACGACTCGCGCGTTCCCTTCCTTGCAAATATAGAAAGGGAAGGAACTTTGTTGTTCGTTCGACCGTTCGCGTTAAGAAACCCGCTCGAAGTGCGTTTCATCACGATTCAGGCTTACAAAACAAGTTTCTTCTCTTTTTTTGTGCAATGAAAAGGCAAAATATACGTAAAAAATAACGCGCAGCCTTACTTTTACCTCGTCATTCGGAGCGGGGCGGCACGCCACGCGTGGAATCCCCCACGGCAGAGAAGTAATTGACCTTATAGAAATATTAACTACAATTTCACCGCGCACTTTCCGTCCTAACTCGTCATCCTGAGCGAGCGAAGCGAGCGTGAGGATCCCCGCCATAGAACAAATATCTATCCTTATAAAAGACCTATACAAGCACGCCCACTCCAAAACAAAAAGCCGCGACAGAACGTATTACGACGTTTTGCCGCGGCTTTCGTTTATTTGCCGTTATTAAGTTTTAACTTAGCGCTAGGGTTCGGCTTAGTACATACCGCCCATTCCGCCGCCCATACCGCCTGCGGGGGCAGCCGGCTCGGGTTCGGGGATATCGGCAACGACGCTTTCGGTCGTGAGCAGAGTAGAAGCCACGGACGAAGCGTTCTGGAGTGCGGAGCGGGTGACCTTGGTCGGGTCGATGATTCCGCGTTCGACCATATCACCGTATTCGTTCTTGAGCGCGTCGTAACCGTAAGTGAACGGTTTCTTTGCGGTAAGAATATTGTTGACGATAATCGAGCCGTCGATGCCCGCGTTGATAGCGATCTGGCGCATCGGTTCTTCGAGCGCTTTGAGCACGATTTCCGCGCCCGTCTTTTCGTCGCCGGAAAGCGTCTTGACGAGTTTTTTGATAGCGGGGATAGCGGTAAGGAGCGCAACGCCGCCGCCCGGAACGATGCCTTCCTCGACAGCCGCGCGGGTAGCCGCCAGTGCGTCCTCGATACGGAGTTTCTTTTCTTTCATTTCGACTTCGGTAGCCGCGCCTACGCCAACGACCGCAACGCCGCCCGCGAGTTTAGCAAGGCGTTCCGCGAGTTTTTCGCGATCGTAATCGGAAGTAGTGACTTCCATCTGCGCGCGGATCGACTTGATTCTCGCCTTGATCTCGTCGGACGAGCCTGCGCCCTCGACGATAGTGGTGTTGTCCTTGTCGACCTTGACTTGCTTTGCTCTGCCGAGCATATCGACGGTAACGTCCTTAAGTTCCAGACCGGTTTCTTCGCTGACGACCGTGCCGCCGGTAAGAACGGCGATATCCTTGAGCATTTCTTTTCTTCTGTCGCCGAAGCCCGGAGCCTTGACCGCTACGCAGTTAAACGTGCCGCGGAGTTTGTTGACGACGAGGGTGGCGAGGGGTTCGCTCTCGATGTCGTCCGCAATGATAAGGAGTTTCGCACCCTGGTTGACAATCTGCTCGAGAATGGGCAGAATTTCCTGAATATTGCTGATTTTCTTATCGGTGATAAGGATAAGCGGATTATCGAGAACCGCTTCCATCTTGTCGGAGTTCGTGACCATATAAGCCGAAGCGTAGCCGCGGTCGAACTGCATACCTTCGACGACGGTAAGGTTGGTTTGCATCGTCTTGCTTTCCTCGACGGTGATAACGCCGTCCTTGCCGACCTTTTCCATAGCGTCCGCAATGAGTTCGCCGACCTTTTCGTCTCCCGCGGAGTTCGCCGCGACGTGCATGATAGCGGTCTTGGAGTCGATAGGCTTACTGATCGTCTTAAGATGTGCGACTGCGGCGTCGGTAGCGGCGGCAATGCCCTTTTTAACGATAATCGGGTTGGCGCCCGCGGCGACGTTCTTAAGTCCTTCGCGAATGATAGCCTGAGCGAGTACGCAAGCGGTGGTGGTGCCGTCGCCCGCAACGTCGTTGGTTTTGGTGGAAACTTCTTTTACGAGCTGAGCGCCCATATTCTCGAAAGCGTCCTCAAGCTCGATTTCCTTAGCGATGGTCACACCGTCGTTGGTGATGAGGGGAGCGCCGTACTTCTTGCCGAGAACGACGTTTCTGCCCTTAGGTCCGAGTGTGATTTTAACGGTATTCGCAAGAGTGTTTACGCCTTTTTCAAGCGCCTTTCTTGCTTCTTCGCCGGTTTTAATCTGTTTAGCCATAATAAAAATACCTCCCTATAAATTAGTCGACGACGGCGAGAATATCGCTCTGGCGAAGTATGGTGACTTCCTTGCCGTCAACTTTGAATTCGCTGCCGGCGTACTTCGAGCAAAGCACTTTATCGCCGACTTTGACTTCCATTTTGATTTCTTTTCCGTCCACGACGCCGCCGGGACCTACTGCGATGACCTGAGCCATCTGCGGTTTTTCCTGATCCTTGGCGAGAAGAACGATGCCGCTTGCGGTCTTTTCTTCTGCGTCGATCGGTTCGATCACTACTCGGTCGAACAAAGGTCTGATCTTCATAAATAAATACCTCCGTATTCTTTTTGACTTGTTTGTATTCGCGCCGCGGCAAGGCTTTTTATCGCCCTCTCGCAAGCGCAGTATAATGATATATCACTTTATCGATTTTTGCAAGCGTTTTAACGAAGTTTTTAAAATTTTTTATCAGACGAGCGTTGAGAATGCTAGCAATCGATTAAACCACCCGCAAGCGTTTTCGCCGCGTTTTTCATCTTTATGCGTGAATACGCGAAAGCCGTCTTAAAATTCGATAAAATGCGCAAAAATACGTCAAACGCTCGACAAAATCGCAAGGTTATGATAAAATAAGGATATAAAAGGATATTAAAAGACCGAAGACTTGATTCGGACGAATTTTCCGCAAGCAATCGCGGAGAGGAGATAAGAGAATGGACGCAATGAAAAATACGAAGTGGGACGAGCGCTTTTTGAAAATGGCGGAGGACGTGGCGACCTGGTCGAGTTGTTATCAGACGAACCGTCAGGTAGGCGCTGTAATCGCCAAGAATAAACGCATACTGACCACGGGCTACAACGGCGCAAGCGCCGGAATATTGAGTTGCAAGGACAGAGGATACTGTTTAAGGAAAAAACTCGGCATAGAGAGCGGCACCCGCCACGAGATCTGCTACGCGGCGCACGCCGAACAGAACGCCATTATTCAGGCGGCAAAAATGGGTATAAGCATCGACGGCGCAACGCTTTATTGTACTCATCAACCCTGCGTTATCTGCTCGAAAATGATAATCAACAGCGGCATCGTCCGTATAGTCTATCGTCACGGTTATCCGGACGAGTTTTCTATGCAACTTCTCAGAGAAGCGGGAGTGGAGATCGAACAGATGCCCGCCGCCGACGACAAGCCTGAAACCGACTGCAACTGCCGATAATGTCTTACCGCGGTTTTTCCGCATAAAGACGGCATAATTTTGCGATCACGAAACACGACGAGCAGCCCACGCCGTGTTTTATTTTGCCGAAAAAACGCGAATAAGAAATAACCCCGATCGTAAACGCTCTTTACGCCGCTATTCGTTTGACTAAACGCCGCTCGGTATTATATAATGAATATATGCTTTGCGACGAATGTAAACAGAACGAAGCCGTCTACCACACGGTGAACAAATATAACGGCAAGCGCACCGAAGTGCATCTCTGCGCGGACTGCCGCAGAGCGCGACTGTCCGGCGATGGACGCGCCGCGAAAAACGCTTCGCCGTTGATAAACGAGCGAAAGCGCGAAACCAGAGTTTGCACGTTTTGCGGAACCACGCTTGAAGATTTTGCCGCAAGCGGTTACGTCGGTTGCGAGTACTGCTACGCGGCTTTCGGCGAGGAAATAGACGAAAGATTGCCGAAAATGCGCCAAGGCTCCGTCCATGTCGGCAAATCGCCGTCGAAAGAAGCGGCTACGCTCGAGGGCGAATACGAGCGTGTCAACGCGGAACTGAAAAAAGCGATGGCGGCGGAGGATTACGACCGCGCCACGCAACTCACGGCAAGGCTGAAAGACTTACGGAACAACTATTGAAATTACCCGACACGACTGCAAGGAGAAGCAAATGGACGAATCGATGCTGGCTTCGGTGATATCCACGCGAATACGACTGGCGCGAAACATAAAAGGCATACCGTTCCCGCGGAAAATGAGCGCGGGACACGCCGATATCGTCGCCTCGAAAGTGGGGCGGGCATTCAATAACGGCTACGAAATCTACAGAGTGAAAGATCTCGGCGAGACCGAGGCGGGAGCGCTCGTCGAACGCCACCTTATATCGAAAGAACTCTTATCGGATTGCCCGTACGGTCGGGTGGTGCTAAGCGACGACGAAACCGTCAGCGTGATGCTGAACGAAGAGGATCACGTCCGCGAGCAAGTTATTCTCGGCGGGTACAGACTTGACGACGCCTACCGCATTGCGGACGCTCTCGACGATCGCATAAGCGAAACCGCAGACTTCGCGTACTCGAGAAAGTACGGCTACCTTACGGCTTGCCCTACCAACCTCGGCACGGGCATGCGCGCTTCGGTCATGATGTTTCTGCCCGCGCTTACGATTACCGGCGAACTCAAGCGTAACGCAGGCGCGCTGGCAAAAATGAACGTCACGCTCCGCGGCGTGTACGGAGAGGGCAGCGATGCGCTCGGATACGTCTGTCAGATATCCAACAAGCGCACGCTGGGCGTTACGGAAACGGAAATTCTGTCGTTCGTGCGTTCGGCGACGGAAAGTATCTCGGCGGCAGAAAAGGACGCGAGGGAGCGGCTGTCGCTTTCCCGCGGCGACGCGCTCGTCGACGAAATCGCCCGCGCTTACGGTGTCGCTTCGTGCGCGCATATGCTCAGCGATAAGCAAGCAATCGACGCGTTGTCGCTGATAAAATTAGGCGCGTATTACGGCGTGATCGACGCGAAAAACGTCGCGAAAATCGACAAACTCATCATCGCCGTTTCGCCGTTCAATCTCGTCGGCGCCGCCGTCCGCCCGCTGAACACCGAAAAAGCCCGTGCGATTTACCGCGCAGAAACCGTTCGGAACACTATCAAAAATATAGCGAAACTTAACTTATAGCAAAATCATTACCGTCCTTAAACGGAAAACTTTTATAAACGACGGTAAATCGGGAGAAGATAAATGAAATACGCCGTAACTGAAAATCTTGACAAAGCGCTCAAAGCCGCACGCGAAGCGGCGAAAAAGTACGCTAACCCCGAGATAGGAACGGAACATATTTTATACGGACTGACTTGCGTGCACGAGTGCACGGCAAGTAAATTGCTGACCGAGCGCGGCGTAAATCTATCGTTTGTCGAGCGTGTGTTCGGCGGCGGTGCGCACGTCCGTATCGTAGGCGACGTCGACTACACGCCGAGAGTGAAATCAATGTTTCAGACGGGTTTCAAACTGTCGCAAAGCCTCGGTCAGTCCGCCGTCGGCACGGAGCATTTTCTGTACTGTATGCTGCTCGATCAGGCTTCGCTTGCAACGAGTATACTGCGCGACTGGTACAAAATCAATATCCCCGAACTCGTGGAAAAACTGAAAGCCGTACTGCAAACCGAAGCGGACAACGCGGCTAGAAACGACGACGAGGAGAAACGCGAACTCCCGGCTCAACTCGCGGATATGGGCGTGGATATCACAAGGCGCGCTCGCGAACACAAGATCGATCCGATTATCGGCAGACGCGACGAGATTTCGCGCATTATCCAGATTCTTTGCCGCAAGACCAAGAACAACCCGGTGCTTATCGGTGAGCCGGGCGTGGGTAAAAGCGCGGTGGTAGAGGGGCTTGCGAAAGCGATAGTCGACGGCACCGTTCCCGAACTTCTTAAAGGTAAGACCGTGTTTTCGCTGGATATCGGCTCGCTTATGGCGGGAACGAAGTACCGCGGCGCGCTCGAAGAAAAATTAAAGAACGCTATCGACGTTATCCGAGCGGACGGCAATATAATATTGTTTATCGACGAGATACATACGCTCGCCCAAGCCGGTTCGAAAGACGGCGAAGTGTCGCCCGCGGACATTCTGAAGCCGTATCTCGCCCGCGGCGAACTGCAAACCGTAGGCGCGACCACGACCGACGAGTACCGCAGATTTATCGAAAAGGACAAAGCGCTCGAACGCCGCTTTCAGCCCGTGATCGTCAATCCGCCGTCCGTCGAAGAAACCGTCGCAATATTAAAAGGATTGAAAGAAAATTACGAAACGTTCCATAAAGTCCGCTTGTCCGACGAGGCGATCGAAGCCGCGGCGAAACTTTCCGACCGCTATATTACCGACAGATTTTTGCCCGACAAGGCGATCGATCTTATCGACGAAGCCATGAGCCGCGCGAAAGTGAGCGGAAACACGCTTCCCGGCGCTCAGCGCGATATGCTCGGCGAACTCAAAGAACTGGAAAAACTGAAAAACGAAGCGGTCAGACGCGAGCAATTCGACCTTGCGAACAACTACAAACGCCGCATTGCGGATTTACAGAGCAAACTCGACGAAAGCCGCCTTAACTGGTATCGCTCGTCCGAACACGCGACCAACGTTATAGGCGCGGAACAAATTGCCGAAATCGTGTCCGACTGGACGAAAATCCCCGTAACCCGCTTGTCCGAGAGTGAAACCCGCAGACTTATGGATCTCGAGGAAGTGCTTCATAAGCGCGTTATCGGTCAGGACAAGGCGATCAAAGCGGTTGCGAAAGCGGTGCGCCGCGCCAGAGCCGGGCTTAAAGACCCGTCGCGCCCGATCGGCTCGTTCCTGTTCTTGGGACCTACCGGCGTGGGGAAAACCGAACTTACCAAAGCGTTGTCCGAAGCGCTTTTCGACGACGAAAACGCCGTGATACGACTGGATATGTCCGAATATATGGAATCTCATTCCGTGTCCAAACTTATCGGCGCGCCTCCCGGATACGCCGGCTTCGACGACGGCGGACAACTCACCGAAGCGGTCAGAAGAAAACCGTACTCGGTCGTTCTGTTTGACGAAATAGAGAAGGCTCACCCCGATATTTTCAATCTTTTACTACAGATCCTCGACGACGGCAGACTGTCCGATTCGCAAGGTCGCACTGTCAGTTTTAAAAACACAGTAATAATAATGACGAGCAACGCTGGCGTAGCCGAGCTCAAATCCGCTCCGCGCGGCTTAGGTTTTTCGGCGCTTTTCGGCGCGGACAACGAACAGAAGCGAACCGAAGAACTTCTTACCGAATCGCTCAAAAAGTATTTCAAGCCCGAGTTTATCAACCGTATCGACGTGATTTGCATATTCGAGCCGCTCAAAAAAGAGGACATCGGCAAAATCGCGGGAATACTTCTCGACAAATTCGAGAAAAATCTTATGGAGCGCGGTATCGAACTCGAAATCACGCCCGAAGCGCTCGATTACGTCGTGACCAAAGGCTACGACGCGGAGTACGGCGCGCGCCCGCTAAGACGAGTTATCGAACAGACAATAGAGGATAAGATCGCCGAGGGCATAATTTCCGGGCGTATCCGAGACAATTCACTTGTCCGAGTCGATCTCGAGGGCGACGAAATCGTCGTAAGGTAGAGAATATAACTTCGGCGACGCCGTAAGCGGGTTATTATGAAAGCGCCTGAAACGCAAGTGAACGCGCACTAAATAATAAAAGAAATTTCAATAAACCTATTTACAATTTTTTGAAACCGTGTTATAATATAAGCGTGGAAAGCGAAACGGCGGCGGGCGCGCCCCGCGGAGAGTTTCCGCAAAAAACTTAAGTCAAGGGGGCTTTACCTTATGAGAATCGAATTTCTTTGCAAGAACTACAACGCGAGCGAAAAACTGAAAGACATCATCACCCGAAAGGTTGATAAACTTGACAAGTTTTTTGAAGACGACACGAAAGCCAAGATCGTGCTGAAAAAGTCCAAGGACGTAGAAACGTTGGAAATCACCGTTTCCGTCAGCGGCGGCATCGTACGTGCGGAAGTCGCGGGCGGCAATATGTACGAAAACATCGACCTTGCGATTCCGAAACTCGAAAAGCAGATTATCCGTCATCACGACAAGATGAAATCCAAGAAGTTTAAGGTCAAGGACCTCGACTTCTCGATGCCGGTCGTGGAGGAAGAAGCGAAAGCGCCCGAGAAAAAGGTCGTTCGCAGCAAGTCTTACAACCTCGTACCAATGACGGTAGAGGACGCTATCGAAGAGCTTGAGCTCGTCGGACACGACTTTTACGTTTTTGCGAACAAGTCCACTGGCAACGTGAACGTGCTGTACGCGCGTAACGACGGCGACTACGGTCTTATCGAAGCCGTTCAGTAAAATTCAAGTCAATATTCGGCAAACGGGGGCTTGCGGCAAAATCTGCCGCTTGCCCTCGCGCCGCATAAAAAAGAAAATTACATTCAGAAGGAGAATAGAAGTATTATGAATCTCAGATTCGACTACAACAACATGATGACCGATGCGGTCGGCGACAAAGGCATCTGCCCGTGCACGTTCGAAAAGCACGCGGACGCGATAGCCAAGGCTCACAAGTCCGTTATGGACAACCGCGGCAAGGGCTGGCAGGAGTGGTGCGACCTTCCGTTCGTGAAGGACGATTATCTCGACGAAATGATCTCTTACTGCGGCGAAATCGGCAAGAAAGCGGAGAGTTTCGTGCTGTTCGGCATCGGCGGCAGTGCGCTCGGTCCTCTCGCGGTCGCGTCGTCTTTACTTCATTTGCATCATAATGAAATCCCGGCGGCTAAGCGTAAAGCCCCGAAGTTCTACGTCGAGGACAACGTCGACCCCGAACGCATGAAAGCGCTCCTCGACGTTATCGACCTTAAGACCGCGTACTTCAATGTGGTCACCAAGAGCGGCGAAACCAGCGAAACGCTCAGCCAGTTCCTTATCCTTTACGCGCTCTTAAAGAAAGAACTCGGCGCGGAAGAAGCGAAGAAACACGTTATCGTTACCACCACGATCGGCAAGGGTACGCTTTACAACGTAGCCGCGAAAGAAGGTTTCAAGATTTACGGCGTGGGAGCGGGCGTAGGCGGAAGATTCTCCGTGCTTTGCCCGGTGGGCTTAGTTCCGTTCGCCGTCCTCGGCTTCGATATCAAAAAGATGCTCAAGGGCGCAGCCGAAATTTCCAAAGTCAGCGAGAATACCGACGTTAAGAAAAACCCCGCGCTTCTCACCGCGTTCCTCCAGTGTGAAGCGATGAAGAAGGGCTGCAACGTCAGCGTGCTTATGCCGTACGCCGACAGCCTCAAATTTATGGCTGATTTCTACTGCCAGATCTGGGCGGAATCGCTCGGCAAAGCGGTCGATCTCGACGGCAAAACCGTCAACGCAGGTCAGACCCCCGCGAAGTCCCTGGGCGTAACCGACCAGCACAGCCAGGTTCAGCTTTACACCGAAGGTCCGTATGACAAGGTCGTTACTTTCCTTGCAGTCGAAAAATACCGCGACACCGTGGTAATCACCGACGACAAGGACGTCGACGCTTGCGACCTCCTCAAGAACCACACTATGAACGAACTTATCAACGCCGAGAGAAAGGCGACCGAGTTCGCGCTCAAAAAGGCTCAGCGCATGAACTTCACGATCACGCTTCCCGAAGTCAACGAAGAAACGATCGGCGAACTTCTGATGTACTTTATGTACGAAACCGCTTTTGCCGGTGCGCTTCTCAACGTTGATACTTTCAATCAGCCCGGCGTGGAAGAGGGAAAGAAAGCCACCTTCGCAATGCTCGGCAGAAAAGGCTACGAAGCGAAGATGGAAGAAATCAACGCCGCTCCGAAAAAGTCCGAATATATAATCGACTAATCGATCGGAAACGAAAAAGTCCGACCTGTATAAAATGCAATCAAACGCCGTGTTCCGTAACGAACGCGGCGTTTTTGCGTATTATGAGTAGTATTGAGGAAAGAAAACGTCGATTATGGCTTCAAAGGCGTGAATTTTGCGGTAATTACGTAGTACTATGCCACGCATAGTACGCGTTAAATCTGCCCGGAATCGACAAATTTATGTCCTTAGATAAGCTCGCGAACACAGTGATAACTACCGTATAAATCGTCCCGAAACGGAAAAACACACAAAATAGGCGTATGTCTGCAATATTGAATAACAAAATGTAGAGATTTTTATGCAAAATTGTATCAAAATTGCTTGTTATTTGTCGCGGCTTGTGCTACAATTCTTGCATATTGAAATTCGAACGGAGTTTTTATGAAACTTGGAGTATCCACAGCCTGCTTTTTCGGGCGGGAACATATCGAATCGTGTTTCGACGTTCTGCGTTCTATGAACGTCGGAGTGACACTTTTTCCGAGTACGAAAAGGCGTTCGTCGACGCGCTGAAAGAACGTAAGGGCGATATAAAAGTTCACTCGATTCACGCGCACGGAACTTGCTTCGAACCCGAACTGTTTTCGGGTTACGATCGTATCCGGGACGACGCGGAGCAGACCTACCGCAAGGTTTGTTATGCGGGCTTCGTAATGGGCGCAAAATATTACACTTTCCACGGTCCGTTCGTCAAGCCGCGCCGAGCGCTGAATATCGACTTTCAGAAGTTCGGCGACAGAGTGAACCAACTTTGCGACATTGCCGAAAGCTACGGTATTCAACTTGCGTACGAAAATGTGAACTGGGCGTACTGCAACACACCGGAATTTTTCAAAAATCTCAAACAGTATTGCCCCAAACTCAAAGCCACGCTGGACATAAAACAAGCGTTTTTCAGCGACGTCGATCCGTATAAATTTCTCGACGTAATGGAAGACCGCCTTGCTACCGTGCATATCTGCGACGTGGACGCGAAAATGAATCCCGTGCTTCCGCTTGCCGGCAAGTTCAATTTCGAAAAGTTCTTCCGCGAACTCAACGCCCGCACGCCCGAAGTCACCGTTCTTCTGGAAGTCTACAAAGATTGCTACAAGGACTACGACGATCTCCGCGACAATTACGAAAAACTCAACGACGTAATCAATAAACGTAATCAATAAAATAATAGGGTAGTCTGAAACAAATTTAATAAACGAAAAAGTCCGTTCGACCGAGCGGACTTTTTTACGTTATTCTCATATTATTACAAATTATTACAAAATCGGTTTACAAATCGGTTATTTGTTATTTTCGCGCTTATCCGCGAGTTCCGCAAAACGACGGAACGTTTCGATTTCGCGCGGAACGTACGGCAAACCGTTGAAACGGTAAATATCGTGCTGCCATTTGGTAAGGTCGAGGTTTTCGCCTCGTTCCTGACGGATAAAATACCCGCCCCACGGCTCGTAAGTTTGCGAATAGCCTTGCATAAGTCCCCAGTGATACGAGCCTACGTTCTCCAGCCAGAACAGCGGCAACAAATGGTCCACGTCGTTGCCTTCGTAGCGATTGAGCCATTCGGTGCAGAGTAGCGGTCGACCGTAACGCTTAAGTCTGTCTATCAGCCGCACCGTGCTTTCGAACGAGCCGTACCAGTGAAATGAAATTACGTCCGAAAGTTCCAGCGCGCGTCGTTCGGCTTCTGTATCGACTTCCATGTTTCCGTCGAACCGCCATATGTCGGCAGTCAGAGGTTGCGTCACGTTTTTCTCGCGCAAAACGGCGAAGAATTTTTCCATCGCCGGCACGCTCATTTCGCCGCGGTTGCTGTTTCCTATCTCGTTCCATACGTTCCATATCTGCAACCGCTCGTCGCGCCCGTACTTTTCCGCAAGTTCCGCAACCATTTCGTAGTACAGCGGCTCTATTTCGGGATCGTCCAGCAACTGATAACCTGCCTCGCGGTAATCGCCCGCGTGCTGACCGCCCTTGATTCCGCTGTGATACCCCCAGTCCACGGGCTGTTTGCCGAAAACCGCGGGTTTCCATCTTGACTTCGCCACGGTGCAGTCGTTCCCGAGAACGAGCATAACTTTCAATCCGTGTCTATCCGCCAGTGCAAAGTATTCCTCAAGATTGCGCATAAAACTATCGTGTTCTTTTTGCCACACTTCGAACTGAATCAACGCGCGTACGGCGTTCAGTCCCGTTTTTTCGGCAAGCGCGAACTCTCGATCGAGTTGTTCGAACACCTCATGATGCTCGAATTCCTGCCAAAGCGCGATTCTGTTCACGCAGTTGGACGGGTAGCCGCAGTACCCGCGAATCCATTTTTGAGCGCGATACCATTCTAGGGCGCGTTCTGCGCTCCATTTTCCGTTATTCATTTTCTTTACCTCCGTAATCGTCTGTGACGGTTATGCTTTTATATTATGACCTATCTTCTGAATCTGGTCATTTTCTGAACGTAAGCGATCGGTACGTCCATGCGCACCGAAACTTCCGTTTCGCTCATACCCATTTTGAGGAACCGTTCGCAAACCGCGCCCATGTCCTCGGCGATCTCGATGACGTGTCCGTCGGGGTCGAGAACGCGCACGAACCGCTGACCCCACTCGTGTTCGGATGGCGGAAGCAGACAGTCGACCATGTTCGCGTCGATCCTGGAGAGAAGTTCGTCGAAGTTTTCTTCCTCGAAGTACAGTTCCGAAGCGTTGCCGTATACGATCTGCGATTCGTTCAGTTCGTTCATTTTCAGCCAACTGTCCTCCGATCTCAGCGTAAGCCCGCCGGACAGCGTGACGTAATCGCCGAAATCGGCGACTAGCCGCAAGCCTATAACGTCGCGGTAAAAATCGAACGCGCGTTGTTTGTCTTTGACGATGAGAATCGAATTGACGAATTTCATAGCGTAAGCCTCGTGATTGCGGCGGCGGTCTAGCCGCTTCGTTTCGCGCCGCCGCGGGGGCATGCGAATCTATCGCTTTGTCCTCGTCGGGCGCTACATATCATTATATAACGGATTTCGAAAATAGTAAAGTAAAAAGCCCCGTCCGTAAAGACGAGGTTTGTGGTACCACTATGGGGAATCGAACCCCAGTTTTCGGCGTGAGAGGCCAACGTCCTAACCGCTAGACTATAGTGGCAAATGCCGAACGAATCGAACAGCCTAATAATAATACAACATTTCGGCGTTTTTTGCAAGCGTTTTCGCGTACCATTTTAAAAGTTTTTTCGCGTTTTCCGTCAAAAATCGTATTTGCCGATTTTTCGGTAAATTTCGCGTTTTTTTCGTGCTTGCAAATCCGCGCTTTGACCGAAAACACTTGACTAAAATGCGGTAAAAAGTTACAATATAAGGGTAAACCAAAATCAATAAGGAGTAGGTTATGAACAAAAAGACTGTAAAAGACGTAGACGTTAAGGGCAAGAAAGTTCTTGTGCGTTGCGACTTCAACGTTCCGCTCGACGCGGACGGAAACATTACGGATGAGAACAGAATCATGGGTGCGCTTCCCACCATCAAGTATCTGATGGAACACGGCGCGAAAGTCATTCTTTGCTCGCACCTCGGCAAGCCGCATAATATCTTTACCGAAGGCTTCGGTCTCAACAAGAAAGAGAAGAAAGCCGTCGAAGCGCTGCCCGAGTCCGAACAAGCGGCAGCAAAAGCCGCTTATATCGAAAAGGCAAAGAAGAACGACCCCAAGAAGTTCACGCTTAAACCCGTTGCCGTCCGTCTTAATCAGTTGCTCGACAATAAAGTAGCGTTCGCTACCGACCTCGTAGGCGAGGACGCTCACGCGAAAGTCGCCGCGCTTAAAGACGGCGAGTGCGTGCTTCTCGAAAACACCCGTTTCGAAGCGGGGGAAGAGAAGAACAGCGAAGAACTCTGCAAGAAACTCGCTGACTTCTGCGACGTGTACGTCAACGACGCGTTCGGCACGGCTCACCGCGCTCACGCAACCACCGCGGGAATCGTCCAGTACGGCTTCGCTCCCGTTGCGGTCAGCGGCTTCCTTATCGAAAAAGAAATTAAGTTCCTCGGCGGCGCTGTAGAACACCCCGTTCGCCCGTTCGTCGCAATCCTCGGCGGTGCTAAGGTCAGCGACAAGATCGAGGTTATCAAGAGCCTTATCGACAAGTGCGACAGCCTTATCATCGGCGGCGGCATGGCGTACACCTTCCGTAAAGCCCTCGGACTTGCGGTCGGCAATTCGCTCCTCGAAGAGGACAAGATCGACCTTGCGAAAGAACTCATGGCAAAGGCGAAAGACAAGGGGGTTAAGCTCATTCTCCCGGTCGACAACGTAATCGCCGACGCGTTCTCCAACGACGCTAATATGAAAGTCGTCGACGGCGATATCCCCGACGGCTGGGAAGGTATGGATATCGGTCCCAAGACGATCAAGATTTTCGCCGACGAAATCGCGAAAGCAAAGACGGTCGTCTGGAACGGACCTATGGGCGTTTTCGAAATGGAGAAGTTCGCTGTCGGAACCAAGGCTATCGCTCAGGCGCTCGCGGATAACCACGACGCAATCACCATTATCGGCGGCGGCGACAGCGCGGCGGCGGTAACGCAGATGGGCTTTGCCGACAAAGTAACGCACATTTCCACCGGCGGCGGAGCTTCGCTCGAATACCTCGAGGGCAAAGTGCTTCCGGGCATCGCTTGCCTTAACGACAAGGACTAATTAAATCGCGTTTACGAGAAAGTCCCGCCCGTCACAGGCGGGGCTTTTATCGGAACGGACGGAGTACAATATGAAAAGGGAATTTGTAAAAGACATTTACGCTTCGCCCGCGGCTTACGGCGACAAGACCGTTACCGTCGGCGGCTGGATACGCAATATCCGCGATTCCAAGGCGTTCGGCTTTATCGACCTTAACGACGGCTCGTGCTTTACCGGTATTCAAATCGTGTTCGAGCGCGACAGACTGGCTAACTACGACGAAATCGCGGCGCAGAACGTCGGCGCGGCGCTCGTCGTCACCGGCGTAGTCACGCTTACGCCCGGCGCGAAACAACCGCTCGAGATCAAAGCGGACAAAATAGAAGTGGAAGGTGTTTCTACGCCCGATTATCCGCTTCAGCCCAAGCGACACACGGTGGAGTTTCTCCGCGAGCAAGCGTATTTAAGACCGCGTACCAATTTGTTCTCGGCTGTTTTCCGCGTACGCAGCGAAGTTGCGTTCGCGATTCACTCGTTCTTCCACAGTCGCGGCTTCGTGTACGTTCACACACCGCTCATTACCGGCTCGGACTGCGAGGGCGCGGGCGAAATGTTCCGCGTAACCACGCTCGATCCCGCCAACCCGCCTAAAACTCCCGACGGCAAAGTCGACTACACCAAAGACTTTTTCGGTAAGTCCGCAAACCTCACCGTTTCGGGACAACTCGAGGGCGAAACTTACGCCATGGCTTACGGCAAGATTTACACGTTCGGACCGACTTTCCGCGCAGAAAACTCGAATACCGCTCGCCACGCCGCGGAATTCTGGATGATCGAACCCGAGATCGCGTTCGCCGACCTTAACGACGATATGCAACTTGCGTGGGATATGATAAAGTATATCATCAACCACGTAATGGAGAATTGCCCCGCCGAACTTGAGTTTTTCAATAAGTTTGTCGACAAAACGCTTCTCGATCGCCTTAACGCGCTTAAGAACGCCGACTACGTGAAGGTGACTTACACCGAAGCGGTCGATCTTCTTATGAAGTCGGGCAGAGAATTCAAGTACCCGGTAAGTTGGGGCGTGGATTTGCAGACCGAGCACGAGCGTTACCTTACCGAAGAAATCTACAAAAAGCCCGTGTTCCTTATCGACTATCCGAAGGATATCAAAGCGTTCTATATGCGCCTTAACGACGACGGCAAAACCGTTGCCGCGATGGACTTGCTCGTTCCGGGCGTAGGCGAAATCATCGGCGGCTCGCAGAGAGAAGAACGCATGGACGTACTCACCGCGAGAATGAAAGAACTGGGGCTTAAAGAAGAGGACTACTGGTGGTATCTCAACCTTCGCAGATACGGCGGCACCAAACACGCCGGTTTCGGACTGGGCTTCGAGCGTATCATTATGTATATAACCGGAGTCGCGAATATCCGCGACGTAATTCCTTACCCCCGCACCGTCGGCAACGCCGAATATTGATTTGTTAGAATTGTAAATTACGAAAAGCGGCAAGCGAAAAATTATCTTCGCTTGCCGCTTTTAATTGCGTTATAAACGTTTTTACTCGTCGGGAACTTGTATTTCCTTAATCATGATTTCGTTGCCGGTCACGAGAAACGTATCGTCGCTGCCGCAGTACGGACACTTTTTACCGTACTCGACGGTAGGATAGTTCTGTCCGCAACCGTTACAATGCGTCATGGCGTCGATTTTCTCGATCACCACGCTCGCGTCCTTGAGAACGGTTTCTTTTTTCACCGCCCAGTTCCAGCAGTCCTCGAAATAGTAGGGGATAACGGTGGAAACCTCGCCGATCTGTATTGTCACGGACGAAATTCTGTCGACGCCGTTTTCTGCGGCAATCGCGTTAATTTCCTTGATGCAGTGGAAAACCACGCCGAGTTCGTGCATAACTCAGTCCTTTTTCTTGCGAGTGAAAGCAATCTTCGCCGCGCGTTTGAGCATGTACGGCATAATGTGCTTGAATTTGTCCTCGGCGACGACCATTTTGCTCGCTTCGGGGTGGTCGCGGTGAAGTGAAATCGCGTCGAACTTGCACTTGGTGGTGCAGAGTCCGCAGCCGATACACTTGTTAGGATCGACTACGGTTGCGCCGCACTCAAGACAACGCGCCGTTTCGATCTTGACTTGTTCTTCGGTAAGAGTGCCGTGACCGTCGCGGAAAGCGGAACTTACCGCGTGATTTTCGGCTACTTGCCGCGCGGCGACGTCGTAATGGTCGACGCGGATATCGTCCTTGTCGAGTTCGATAAACTGCCTACGGTTTCTGCCGATGGTCATGTGACCGTGCTGAACGAAGCGGTGAAGCGATTCCGCGGCTTCGTGTCCCGCCGCAATCGCGTCGATAGCGAACTTCGGACCGGTGTAAAGATCACCGCCCACGAAAATATCTTCCTGCGCGGTCTGATAGGTCAGAGAATCCGCAACCGGTCTGCCGGCGCGCCCGAGTTCGACCTTTTCGCCTGCAAGCATATCGCCCCAAACGATCGACTGACCGATTGCGAAGATAACCTTATCGGCTGGGAGCATAAGCGTTTCGTTCTCGTCGTAAACGGGGGAGAAGCGCTTGTTCTCGTCGTACACATGCTGGCATCTCTTGAATACGATCGCGATCGCCTTGCCGTTGTTCACGACGACTTCCTTCGGACCCCAGCCGTTACGCACGACCACGCCGTCCTCGCAAGCCTCGCGCACTTCCTCGCGGGAAGCGGGCATTTCGTCCTCGTTCTCCAGACACAGCATATTGACCGAGCGCGCTCCGCTGCGTGCGGAAACTCTCGCCGCGTCGATAGCGACGTTGCCGCCGCCCACGACCACGATATCTCCGGTTACGCGTTCGCCGCCGGTGTTCGCGTGCTTTAAGAACTCGACCGCGGTAACAGTTCCTTCGGCGTCCTCGCCGGGGATTCCGGGTTTTCTGCCGCCGCTGCAACCGATAGCGATATAGAACGCCTTGTAGCCCTCTTCGCGGAGCGAAGCGAGCGTAACGTCCTTGCCGACTTCCACGCCGCAACGGATCTCAACGCCCATTTCGCGCATGATCTCGATTTCGGCTTCGATAACGTTCTTTTCGAGTTTGTACGACGGAATACCGTAAGTCAGCATGCCGCCGGGCTTCTCGTTCTTTTCGAAAACGGTGGGATAGTAGCCCATCTGCGCGAGGTAATACGCGCAACTAAGTCCCGCCGGACCTCCGCCGATAATCGCGATTTTCTCTTTCCATCTGCCCATGTTGGAAGCGACTACGATTTCGGGTACGTAGCGATGTTCGGCAGTAAGGTCGCGTTCGGCAATGAACTTTTTCACTGCGTCGATAGAAACCGCGCTGTCCACAGTGCCGCGGGTACAAGCGTCCTCACAGCGGCGATTGCAGATTCTGCCGCAAACCGCCGGGAACGGGTTTTCTTTCTTTATGAGTGCGAGCGCGTCGCGATACTTGCCCTGAGCCGCAAGTTTAAGATAGCCTTGCACCGCAATGTGCGCCGGGCATGCCGTCTTACACGGCGAAGTGCCGGTAGTATGGCAGTTCACGCGGTTGTTGTCGCGGTAGTCCTCGTCCCACATATGCTTGCCCCAACGCGTGTTATCGGGTAGCGGCTGACGCGGATAAGCGACTTCGGTGCCGTCGTGACGGCAAAGTTTCTGACCGAGTTTGAGCGCGCCGGCGGGGCAGTACTCCACGCATTGACCGCAAGCCACGCATTTCGACTTGTCGACGTGCGCGCGGTAAGCGGAAGCGGACATATTCGGAGTATTGAAAAGTTGCGAAGTGCGCAGTGCGTTGCAGATTTTCACGTTGCAGTTGCATATCGCGAAAATCTTGTCCTCGCCATCGATATTAGTTATCTGATGAACGTAGCCGTTATCCTCCGCGCGGCGCAGAATATCCATAGCCTGCTCGTAAGTGATATCATGGCCTCTGCCGGTTTCGCGGCAGTAGTCCGCCATATCGCCCACGCCTATGCACCAGTCGCGGTAATCGTCCGCGCAGCCCTCGTCGAGTTTCTTTCTGCCGTAGCGGCACGAGCAAATCGAAGCGCCTAAATGCCCCTCGTACTTTTTCAGCCAGTAGGAGAGGTGTTCGATATCCATAGTCTTGTTTTCGGTCTGTATCGCTTTTTCGACCGGAATAACGTGCATGCCGATGCCGCTGCCGCCGGGAGGCACCATGGCCGTGACCTTTTCGAGAGGCAAGAAAGTCATACGCTCGAAGAACATCGCAAGTTCGGGGTGCTTGTCCATAAGCGCGGTGTTCATGTTCGTGTACTCTGCGGACCCCGGCACGAACAGCGGAACCCAGTATCTGCGGTCGGCGCGCGTAAAACTCGTTCCCTCGATCGGACCGTCTTTGGTGTACTTGTCGCCGTAATCGTACTCGAGCATGCCTAAAACCGCGAGCTTGTCTACTACTTCGTCAAACTTCGCTTCGGTTTCGGGCGTGACAGCGGCACGCTTTTTCATTTTTTTCAGCGTGTACTTCTTTCTCAGTTTCATTCTGAGCAGAAGATCGAGCGCGATATCGCGTTCTTCTTTCGTCAGTTCGTCCTCGAATATGCACGCAAACCCCCAGTACTCGGGATCTTCGGTCTTTACTCCGTGCAACTTCGCAGGCAATCTATCCGTAACCTTGCGGACGAACTTCAATAGGCGCGGATCGGGATTTTCGTCGTGCATGTGTTTCGGCACGTATTTCGTACTCATTTCCGGCATAGTTTTATACCTCTTTATGCGTATTTCCGAATTTAATTTAACGTCGTTCTGTGCTTTGCTTACTTCTTTTGTGCCGCGACCTCTTTTAAGATCCACTCGGCAAACTTATCCACACCCTCACCGGTTTTAGCGGAAATCGGGATAATTTCGGCTTTCGGATTGCGACGGCGAACGTACTCGCGGCATTTGCCCATATCGAAATCGAAGTATGGCAGAACGTCGATCTTGTTCACGAGAACGAGATCGCAGACTTCGAACATAAGCGGATATTTAAGCGGCTTGTCGTGTCCCTCGGGAACGGAGAGAATCATACAGTTTTTGGTAGCGCCCGTATCGAACTCCGCCGGGCAAACGAGATTGCCTACGTTCTCGAGTATCGCGAGATCGGTGCTTTCGAGGTCAAGCCCGATAAGCCCCTGGCGGGTCATTTCCGCGTCGAGGTGGCACATTCCGCCGGTATGAAGCTGGACGGACTTTACGCCTGTTTCTTCGGCGACGCGCACCGCGTCCACGTCGGAATCGATGTCCGCTTCCATCACTGCGACGCGTAGTTTATCCTTGATAAGATTGATCGTGCGTACGAGAGTAGTGGTCTTGCCGCTCCCGGGCGACGACATTACGTTCAGAAGAAAAACGCCGTTACGCTTAAGTTCGGCGCGGAGCGCTTCCGCTTCCTTGCCGTTGTCCTCGAATACGCTTTTTTTTATCTCTATAATCCGTACTTTTTCCATTTTGCCATCACGATAAATAGTATGCGTGTATATTAACTTAATTATAGCACGCGACCGCCGCGCTTGTCAATACAGAAACTGCAAAATTTCGTCCGAATTTCACGCGTAAATCAGTAAAAAACGATTAAATTATAGCAAAAATCGATTATAAACTTCCGTTTTGCCAAAGCGTCGTTGACATAACTTCGCCGAGGCGGCTATAATTTCGGTATAAGCGCGCAAAACTACGCGCAAAATCATGAGTAAATCGGAGAGAATCATGAGAGAAAAAATTAATTTCGACAAGGATTGGCTGTTCCACATGGGCGACCTCGACTATCCGCTGCCGTCGTATAAAGGCGTGGCGTATATGGGCGCGAAAACCGAGCGCTATCACTTAGGACCCGCGGCAAAAAACTACTTCGCCGCCGTCGACCCGTACACGACCGAGCGCGAACACAAGAGCGAGAAGTGGGTAAAGGTCGATCTTCCGCACGATTATATAATCGAAGGGCTTCCCGACGAAAAATACAACCCCGCGTGGGGCTTTTTGCCGTACGATAACGCTTGGTATATAAAGAAATTCACGCTGAATAAGTCCGACGAGAACAAGCGGCTCACGCTGTACTTCGAGGGCGTCGCCGTGCACGCGACCGTGTACCTCAACGGCTGTCTTATGAAGCACAATTTTTGCGGCTACACGAGTTTCGAAGTCGATATTACCGACTACGCAGAATTCGAGCGCGAAAACACTCTCGCCGTGTACGTCAATACCGATGAACACGAGGGGTGGTGGTACGAGGGCGGCGGCATTTATCGCAGCGTGTGGCTGGAGAAAACCGACCTCGTTTCCGTCGAGCGCCACGGCGTGTTTGTAAAGCCCGTGCATAACGGCGAAAACGACTGGAACGTTCCCGTAAGCGTGGAAATCCGCAACGACGGTAAAAAAAACAAGCACGTGAAAACCGTCGTATCAATAGTTGACCGGAACGGAAAAGAAGTGATAAGCGCGGAAAAGTCGGTGCTTACGAAGGTCGGCGAAATTACTACGGTCAAGTTCGATATATCGGTATCGGGCGTGAAATTATGGAGTCCGGACGAGCCGAATATGTACGCCGCGGTTACGAAACTGTACGTCGGAAGAGAACAAACCGACGAGTACGTCACGCGTTTCGGCTTCCGATATTACGTTCTCGATCCCGACAAAGGGCTGTTCATAAACGACAAACACTATAAGATAAAAGGTCTGTGCGGTCACGCCGATTGCGGACTTACCGGAAAAGCGGTACCCGACAATATCCACCGTTACAAAGTGCGGCTCATGAAAGAAATGGGCGCGAACGGTTACCGCACCAGTCACTATATGCAAGCGGAAGCGCTCATGGATGCGCTGGACGAGAATGGCTTTATCGTTATGGACGAAACGCGTTGGTTCGAGTCGACCGACGAGGGCAGAGAGCAACTCCGCGCGCTCGTTCGCCGTGATCGCAATCGCCCGAGCGTGTTCTTCTGGTCGGTAGGCAACGAAGAGCCGTTCCACGCGACGGAAAAGGGCAGACGGATTTGCCGCTCGCTTATAAACTTCGTCCGCAAACTCGACGATTCGCGCACGATAATGTCAGCTGTCAGTTTCACGCCCGACAAAGCGACGGTGTACGACGAACTCGACGCTATCGGCATCAATTACAACTGGCACACCTACGAGGGATTACATAAAAAATACCCCGACAAAGCGGTTTTTGCTTCAGAATGTTGCGCTACCGGTACTACGCGCGGCTGGTACTTCGCCGCCGATCCGAACCGCGGATATCTGCCTGCTTACGACCGCGACTCGTCCGTAGACTTTAAGGGGCGCGAATTCACCTGGAAATTCCTTGACGGCAACGACTGGTTGCTCGGCGGTTATCAATGGATCGCGTTCGAGCATCGCGGCGAGGCGATCTGGCCGCGGCTGTGTTCGCAGAGCGGCGCTATCGATCTGTTTATGCAGAAGAAAGACGCGTTTTATCAGAATAAATCTCACTGGACGGACGAGCCGATGGTGCATCTCTTGCCGCACTGGAATTTCGCGGGCTTCGAGGGCATGCCTATCCGCGTGGCAGCGTACACGAATTGCGACGAAATAGAACTTTTCCGCAACGGGAAGTCGGTAGGACGCCAAAAAATCGAGAAACACGGTCACGGCGAGTGGGAAGTTCCGTACGCCGCGGGCAGTATCGAAGCGGTCGCGTATCTCGGCGGCAAAGAAGTCGCGCGGGATAAACGCGTAACCGCCGGCAAGCCTTATCGCCTTATGTTGTCGCTCGACACGCCCGACGTAAAAGCGAACGGCAAGGATATCGCGATTTTCAGTTGCTACGCCGTCGACGAGAACGGAATCGAAGTGCCGGATGCTACGCCCGTAGTCGATTTTCTCGCCGAGGGAGCGGGCAGAGTTTACTCCACCGGCTCGGATATTTCCGACCACGGCTCGCTGTTTTCGTCCGCCAGAAAAATGCGCGCCGGCAGAATAGGCGTCGCCGTAAAACTCGGCGAAAAAAGCGGTTCGCTCCGTCTTATCGCGACCGCCGAAGGCTTGCTTCCCGCGATATACACTACTGAAATCGAATAGTATAATAATTTCCCGAAGCGGAAAATAATCAAATAACGCTAAAAACGGAGAGCCGAGGACGATAATGCGGTTTTCCGTTTTTTTATATAATAATCACGGCTCGGCGGTATACTAAGCAAAAACGGAGAAATTTATGAACGCAATAGTACTTGCGGGCGGCTTCGGCTCGAGGCTTCGCCCGCTCACCGACGCGACCCCGAAACCTATGCTGAAAATCGCCAACGTTCCTATGCTCGACTACGTCGTGGCGTGGCTGGCGTTCTACGGCTATACCGATATTACGTTTACGCTCGGGTATCTGCCCGATATAGTCAAAGATTTCGTTTCCGACTATAAGGGGATAAACGCACGATTCACGCTTGAAACCGAGCCGCTCGGCACGGCGGGCGCGGTCAAAAACGCCGAAGCGAACCTCGACGATATCTTCGTGGTGGCGAGCGGCGACGCACTCAGCGACGTGAACCTCGGTAAAATGCTCGACTTTCACCTTAGCGGCGGCGCGGAGGTCACTATGGCTTGCGCTACGGTCAAAGATCCGCGGCTTTACGGAGTCGTGAGAGCGGACGAGGACGGCACGGTTAACGGCTTTATCGAAAAGCCCGTCACCGCGGAGTACGGCAATCTCGTCAACGCCGGCATCTATATAATGAATAAAAGCGTGCTGTCGCAAGTGCCGAACGACGTAAAGTTCGATTTTTCACGCGACCTTTTTCCGTCGCTCGTGTCCGCCCGCAAAATCAAAGCGTTCGTTCACGACGGCTACTGGTGCGACATCGGCGACAAAACGAGTTATTACCGCGCCAACTTCTTTATGAAAGACGGCGGATTTTACCCGCGCGTGCCGTCGTTTTCCGCGGAACGCTATTCGTCAAGGTTCAGCCGCGACAATCTCGTGTCGAAGTCCGCGGTCACGGTAGGGTACGCGGCGAACTCGATAATAGGCGAAAACGCCCGTATAGCCTCGGGCGCTGCGATATCCGACTGTGTGGTGCTAGACGGAGCGCTGGTGACCTGTCGCCGCAGATTTGCCGTAATCGGCGCGGATTTCATCGAAGATATATCGGGGATTTCGACAGAATACGCGGCTTACGGCGAGAAAACGGATAAAATATTTCAAACCGGCATATAAAACGATTGTCTTTTTCGGAAAAACCTTGTATAATAGATTAGGAAACTTGAATTAAAGCGATACCTTTGGATGAACGAACCTGCGCCGAATTTGCGTAGCGTAATTTCACGCGGTGTTGCAAAATATATTTTAATCTATTTTACGGAGGCAAATTTTGCGACAAAATTTTGAAGAATCCGCGCTTAAAGTCATTTTTATAGGCGGCGTGGGTGAAATCGGTAAGAATATGACCGCGCTTCAGTACGGCGACGAAATCATCGTCATCGACTGCGGCTGTACTTTTCCGGACAGCGACATGCCGGGCATCGATCTCGTGATTCCCGACGACGCGTACCTTCTCGCGAATAAGGACAAGGTAAAGGGTATCGTCCTTACTCACGGTCACGAGGACCATATCGGCGCGCTTCCTTATATCTTAAAGGATCTTAACGTACCCGTGTACGGCACGAAACTCACACTTGCACTCGTCGACGCGAAACTTCGCGAGCAGAAAGTGGAGGGCAATCTCAACGTGGTCAAGTCCAAAAGCGTAGTGGCTTTGGGCGAGAACTTCAAGGTCGAGTTCGTCAAGGTCAGCCACTCGATCGCGGGCAGCTGCGCGTTGGCGATCACCACGCCGATCGGCGTAGTTTTCCACTCGGGCGACTTCAAGGTCGACTTTACGCCTATCGACGGCAACCTTATCGACCTTCGCCGCATTTCCGAAATCGGCAGTAAGGGCGTGTTGCTGATGATGTGCGAAAGCACGAATATCGAGCGTCCCGGTTCGTCCATGAGCGAGTCCAACGTCGGCGCTTCGCTTAACCATATCTTCGCGGAAAACGCCGACAGACGAATTTTCGTCGCGACGTTCGCTTCGAATATTCACCGTCTGCAACAGATCGTCGACATTGCCAGAAGGTATAAACGCAAGGTTGCGTTCGGCGGCAGAAGCATGATCAATATCGTCGAGTGCGCCACGAAAATCGGCGAACTCAAACTCGACAAGAACAATATCATAGATATCGAGCAAATCAACAAGGAAGAGGACAAAAACCTCTGCATAATCACGACCGGCAGTCAGGGCGAGCCTATGAGCGCGCTTACACGTATCGCTTCGGACGAATTCAATAAGGTCACTATCGGCTACAACGACACCGTTATCATTTCCGCTTCGCCGATTCCCGGCAACGAGCGTATGGTGTACAACGTCATCAACAACCTATACAGAAGAGGAGCGAAAGTCATTTACGAAAGTCTCGCCGAGATCCACGCTTCGGGTCACGCTTGTCAGGACGAAATCAAACTGATGCACTCGCTGATCAAGCCGAAATTCTTTATTCCGGTACACGGCGAGCGCAGACACCTGCAAAAGCACGCCGAACTCGCCGTAAAAATGGGTACGCCGCCGACGAATATCGTCATTACCGATATCGGCAACGTGGTCGAAGTCACTAAAAACTCCATACGTATCGGCGACAACGTGCCGTCGGGCTGCTTGCTTGTCGATGGCTTGGGTGTGGGCGACGTCGGAAGCGTGGTACTCAGAGATCGCAAACACCTTGCCGAAGAAGGAATGATCGTCGCGGTAATCGGCGTGAACTCGCTTTCCGGCGAAATCTACGGCGTGGATATCACTTCGCGCGGCTTTATGTACAGCAAGGACGAGTCCGAAAAACTGCTCGCCGAAGCCAAAGAAGTCACCAAACATGCGCTCGAGAGTATCGATCTCAAGGGCGTAGGCGACTGGACGGGAGTCAAGAATCAGGTCAAAAAAGAACTTAAAAATCTGTTCTTCAAGCGCACCCGCCGCAACCCGATGATTATCCCCGTGATAATGGAAAACTAATATGCCTTTCAAAACCCCGAGCGGCGAATCGGTCTATATCCGCAGACACTTGGCGGAAGAAACCGACCCGGTGCTGAAAGAAATGATCGCGTTCGCCGACGAGCATTACGTTCCGATATTGCTCCCCGAGTCGGCGGCGCTATTGAAACAAATCGTTATGCTGGCTGAACCCAAAAAGATTTTGGAAATCGGCACGGCGATAGGGTACAGTACCCAACTGATTTTGCGTAGCGGCGGCGAACACGTCTACACGATCGAAGTCAAAGAGGAACTCGTCGAACGCGCCAAACGCTACCTCGAGCGCGCCGGGCTTGCTTGCCGCGTTACGTTCTTTACCGGCGACGCTTCGGAAATTCTTCCGCTTGCCGTCGGCGAGTACGACTTCGTGTTTATGGACGGACCGAAAACCCGCTATATCGAGTTTTTGCCGCATGTAATGCGTATGCTTCGACCGGGCGGCGTTCTTCTGTGCGACAACGTGCTGTGGAACGGTATGGTCACCGGCAAGACCGAAACGCAAAAGAATAAGTCCACGATCGTTCACGGGCTTGACGCGTTTTTGACCGCGATATGCTCCGACCCCGCGCTTACCACTTCGATATTGCCGGTCGGCGACGGAATGAGCCTCAGTATCAAAGAACGATAGAATACTGAATAATAATCGCGCGGAAAAATAAACGGACATACTTGCGGCGCAGATAAAACGAACGCCGCGACGAGAAAACCAAACGATTAAAAGGAGTAATTATGCTGGAATTACTTGCGCCGGCAGGGAACTTCGACAGATTGAAAACGGCTCTGTACTTCGGCGCGGACGCCGTTTATCTTGCGTATAAAGACTACGGACTGCGCGCGTTCGCCGACAATTTCGACCGCGACCAACTGCGCGAAGCGGTGGAGTACGTCCACGCCCGCGGCAAAAAAATCTACGTCACCGTCAATATTTTTGCGCACGACCGCGACTTCGAGAATATGCCCGAATTTCTAAGACTTCTCGAAGGGATTAAGCCCGACGGTGCTATCGTCAGCGATCTCGGCGTCGCCGCGCTTATGAAAAAGTACGCTCCGTCCGTGCCGCTTCACCTCAGCACCCAAGCGAACTTAACGAACAAGCACGCCGCCCGCGAGTACGTCGACTACGGCTTCAAGCGGCTCGTCGTCGCCCGCGAACTTACGCTCGACGAGGTTAAGAAAATACGCGACTATATCCCTGACGATATCGAAATCGAAGCGTTCGTGCACGGAGCTATGTGTATTTCGTATTCCGGACGGTGTCTGCTCAGCAATTTTCTCACCGGCAGAAACGGCAATCACGGCGAGTGTGCTCAGAGTTGTCGTTGGGAATATACGCTGAAAGAGAAGAATCGCGACGACGAACTCCCGATCGAAGAGGACGAGCGCGGTTCTTATATTCTCAACAGCAAGGATATGAATATGCTCGCGTACCTCGACAAAATGGTCGACGCGGGCGTGACGAGTTTCAAAATCGAGGGCAGAGTAAAGACCGAGTATTACGTCGCTTCTGTCGTGAACTGCTACCGCAAGGCGCTCGATATTCTGAAAAAACAACGTGAAAAAAGCGAGCCTTACGTCTTGCCCGAAGCCCTTGCTCTCGATCTCAAAAAGCCCTCGCACCGCAATTATTGCACGGGCTTTTACCTCGGCGACACTGCCGATAATCAATGCTACGAAACTTCCAAGCCCCGCCAGACCTACGAATTTACCGCGCTCGTTCTCGACAAATTCGACGGCGGAGCGGTAGTGGAAATGCGCAACCGATTCAAAGTCGGCGACGAGCTCGAAGTACTTTCACCGAGCGACTATCATAACTCGATAATCAAAGTAGAGAAGCTAACCGACGAGAATGAAGCGCTCGTGTCCGACGCCTACCTCGTCAAACAACGTTTGCGCCTTTATACTTCAGTTCCGCTTGCTCCCGGCGATATGCTGAGAAAGAAACTCCGAACCGAGTAAACGCATTAGTCTTTTATTATTTTCCGCGTCGTCGGATTTCCGGACTACGCTCGAAATGACTTATAGTGTTGGATATTATTTAAAAGTATCGCGTAGCCCAACTTTTCCCGCCGTCATCATGAGGGAGCGTAAGCGACCGTGAGGATCCCCTACATAGAACCGCTATCTAATCCTTATTATTGCGTCATCCCGAGCGAAGTCGAGGGCTCCGGGCGAAGCTGCAGTATAATTATAAAAAATCACGCGTGCCTTCCGTCTTACCTCGGCAAACCTCTGATACGTAGCGCGTAAGTATCCCCGACTTGGAACGAATACATATTCTTTTATACTATTCCCACGTGAGCGAAACCGCATAAAATGCACAAAAGCCGCGGCTTTATAACAATCGACAAAACTCGTCAAGCTTCGACAAAGAACGATATTATTCTGCGTACATAAAGTTTGCTATTATGGGAAACGAGTGGTATAATGTAAGTGTCGTTTGAAAGAAACCGTTCCTTTCAAATGGTGCCGCAATAAACGCGGTACGACTCTCAGACAAACCCACGTAGCAGTGATACCGAGGCTACCGTGGGCTTTGTTTTAGTCCGTGCAAAATTATGTCGGCGCTTTATAAATAAATATCGGTATGAACAAGTAAATGGCGGTATTATACGAGAAACGCGTCTTATGATTTGTTGCATTACCGGATTGAACAGCTCTATTAAATAAGTTTTGATAATTTATAATAAAATAGTCCAAGCGGGCGGGTAAAACGGGGTTGTTGGACGTGCAACAAGGCAAAAAGACGGTCATATAATGATAAAGTCGTCGAATTTTATAGTACTATGTCAGACATAGTGCGCGGCGGCGAGGGAGAATTATATGGTCGTCGAGTCGTTTATGACGTTTCTCAGCAAGATTTTTTGCTTTACTTCCTACGTCACCAATACGGGATCGTTTCCGAAACCGCTTTCGCCCGATGAGGAGCGCGAGTATATTCTTCGAGCAAAAAGCGGCGACGCGGAAGCTCGCGAAATTCTGATTCGCCATAACCTCAGGCTCGTGGCTCACGTCGTAAAAAAGTACGGGAGCGCGGGCGAAGCTGACGATCTTATTTCGGTCGGAAGCATAGGTCTTATAAAAGGCATCGAAAGTTTCGAGTACGGCAAAGGTTCGCAACTTGCGACCTACGTTGCGAAATGTATCGACAACGAAATACTTATGTACATACGCGCGAACAAAAAGCACCGCGGCGTAATCTCGCTTTCCGAGTCCGTCGGGGTGGATAAAGACGGCAATGAAATCACGCTTATGGAACTTCTGCCGGCGAAAGACGACAATCTGTTCACGCGCGTCGAGAACGGGATAATGATGGAAAAAGTCATGAACGTAATTCATCGCGTTCTCTCAAAACGCGAGTATACGATAATTTGTCTTAGGTACGGTCTTGACGGCAAAGAGGTTCATACCCAACTCGAAGTCGCGGATATGCTGAATATTTCGCGCTCGTACGTTTCGAGAATAGAGAAGAAAGCGGTCGAAAAAATATCGAAAGAACTCAAGGACTGACCGTAAGCCGATTTTGTCGACAATCGGATTGACTGTCACGAGGCGTCGCTTTTATGCTGATAAAAACGACTTCGACAATCTGCGCGTTTTGCTTGCGCTTTCGGATAAAGCGTGGTATAATAATGTTGCAAGATAATCGGACGGTTGCGCGGCTTGCCGCGAGGAAAGTCCGAACACCATAGGACAGAATGCCGGCTAACTACCGGTGAAGGCGACTTTAAGGAAAGTGCAACAGAAATAAACCGCCGTAGCCGCAAGGCTTCGGTAAGGATGGAAAGGCGGAGTAAGAGCCCACCGCGCCCGCGGCAACGCGGGTGGCAATGTAAACCCCGTTCGGTGCAAGATTGTGAGGAAAATCGGTTGTCCGCCGTTCCTCCCGTATCGCTTGAACGTATCGGCAACGATACGTCTAGACAGATAACCGCCCTTTGACAGAATTCGGCTTACAGATTATCTTGCTTCTTTTGAAATTCGGCTCCCGTTTTAGCGGGAGTTTTTCTTATCCGATTTAAATTTCCGAGCCGTTTAACCCGCGGCAAAATCGGGCATAATTACCGAAAAACGCTTCGGAGAAATTATGCTGTATTTTATCGTAGTTATCGCTTGTGTGATTTTGTTGTGCGCGATGGTCGCGGCTTTGCGTGTGCCGTCGCCATCCGTGGATTTTTCATTGCCTCCGATTGCCGATCGGAAAAGCTTGCTTACGGCTGTTCCCGCGCTTGCGGCGGATTCGAGGAACGCAGACGAAAGGGGTGACGGACTGAATTTTCGCGCGGTCGAAAAGCGCCTTGCCGCGGCTTACGCCGTGATTGCAAAGCGTGTGACTGCGGGTGAGAATATCAGCGAGTACGAACGCCTTATCTACGAAAACTACTATAAAATCACCGAAACGCTGAATTTTTCCCGAAAAAACGGTGATTTTTCCGCGCTTCCGCATGTAAACGGCTTGCCGCGAGTATACGCGCTTTGTTCGGCAGTGGTCAGGTTTTCGGGCGGCGCCGTGCTTCGCGAAACTTTTTCGGAGTGCGTCCGCGCGTTCAATTACGACTGCCCGCTGGACTACGTCGAGATCGAAGCCTTGCCGCACGTTCTCGGGTTTGCGCTTTGCGAGTATATAGCCGCGGTAGCTGCCCGCCACATCGTTTCCGACAGGCGCCGCGAAGCGGGCAAGCGCGACGCAAACCGCGAAAAAGTCAACCTCGACTTGCTGAATAGCGCGGCTTACGTTACTGCGTTATCGGAGAACGGCAACGGTAAATTTGTAAATTCGCTGAAAAAACTCTGTCGCGACAACGGTTTCGATGTTGAAGCCCGTACGTCGGGGTATTACGCCGCGGCAAACCGTTACGCGCTTGCGGTGTCGGCGACGATGGGCACCGTTTTTGCAATGAAGTCGTGGCTCACGGACGAGTTTTTGTTGTCGCTGTCGCCCGCAAATAAAATATTGTCCGGTGTGCCGTCGTGCGGATACGTCGAGTGTACTCTTGCGACTCGCCGCCATTATCTTTATAGGGTAGGGAAAATCGCAAAAAGGCAGAAGCGCGCCGAAACTTCGATTGCCGCCGAAGTCTACGCTCGTGCGATAGCGGAGAAAATCGACGTATCGTTTTATCTGTTGAAGCCTCTTCGCGGTCAATTCGTCGCGTTTTCGATAATTCTATTGAAACTTGCGATCGCTTCGGCGGTTACTGTGGTCGCGTGGTTTCTTGCGCCCGCTTTCAAAGCGGCTATAACGGCGTTGACCGCGCCGATTGCGCTTGCAGTAACGGAACTTATCGTCAATGTACTTACGTGTGCGGCGACCGAAAAACGCCCGTTGCCGCACCTTAGCGAACGATATGTTCCGAAATCGGCAAATGCTTGCATAACATATACTCGGTTGATTTCGTCGGTAGCGGAAGCGAAAGACGCGATTTTTATGCTCGAAACCGTTGCCGCGGCTAACCCCGGCGAGCGTTTTTCGTACGCGATTCTTGCCGATCTGCCGTCTGCCGCCGAGGAAAAAATTGACGCTGACGACGAAATTATCGACTATTTAAAGCGCGAGTTCAGCCGTCTTAACGGCGATAAATTCAATATTTTAGTGCGTAATCGTAGTTTTCTGAAAGAGAAAAACTGCTATCAAGGTTGGGAACGCAAACGCGGCGCGTTGTGTGATTTCAACGGCTTGATTCTGCGCGGCGAAACCGCTCCGTTTAGAATAATCTTGGGTCGCTCGTTTGCCGCGAAGTACGTCGTGGCGCTCGATTCGGACACGCTGTTAAACTGCGCCGACGACCTTACGGCGCTTATGGAGCACCCGTACAACCGCGCCGTGAACGTTGCGAGTATGAACGTGCGCACGGATCCCGCTTCAAGCGAAAAAACGCAGTTTGCCGGACTGTTTTCCGGCGCGACCGGGTTTGATTCTTACTCGTGCGCGTGCGAATCTAACTCCGAACTGTTCGGGCGGGGTAACTATACCGGCAAAGGGATTTACCGAGTAAAAGAATTTGACGAAGCGGTCGGAAAAGCGTTTCCGGATGGTAGAATTCTCAGCCACGATTTTATAGAAGGCGCGTATGCCGGCGCTCGGAATTGCGACGAAATCGCGCTCGATTCTACGCCGACTTCGTTTTCGCTTTGGCTTCGCCGCCGACTGCGCTGGCTTCGCGGTGATTGGCAATTATTGCCGTGGTTATGTCCGATAGTATCGTCCAAAAACGGAAAATTACGTAAAAACTCAATATCCGCGATAGATAAATGGCATATTTTTATGGGATTGATTTTTACGCTGTCCGAAGCGTGTTCGCTCGCGCTGATAATTTTCGCGGCGATAACAGGCGGATTCGAAGCGTTGTTACTCGCGTTTTTGCCGTCAATCGTAAGGCTTGCGTTATGTTTGCCGTCGCTTGTCTGTAATTCTGAATCGTTTATAAAGTCGCTTGCTTGCGAAGCCTTTTTCGTCTGCGTTCTGCCGGTTGCGGCATTGTTCGGTGCGGCGGCGATAGCGGTAACGCTCGTAAGACTCGTAATTAAACGCGGACTGCTCGAGTGGAGCGTTTTCGCGCATACTCGCGGCGGCGACGGCGCGGTGTTTTTCGTTTCGTTCGCGTTCGGCGCGGGGCTGTGCGCGCTTAACGCGGCACTTGCGTGCTCGTTTGCCGTGTACGTGTTCGGAGCGGCGTTCGTGCTGGCGGGACCGCTTCAAGCATTTTTGTCCGAGCCTGTGAAAAGGCGCGAAATTCCGTCCGCTTGCAGAAGTTATATGTCGCTGATTGCGGCTAAAACGTGGAATTATTTTGCCGATTCTTGCACAGCGGAGCATAACTTTTTGCCGCCCGACAACTATTGTGAGGACGGCGAACGCGGCTTTTGCAATCGGACTTCGCCGACTAATATCGGTATGGCGCTTGTCGCGGCGTATTCGGCAATGAAACTTGAAATTATCGACGAAGGCAAAGCGCGTGATTTTGTACAAAGCGTGCTTGCGACCGTTCGGCGAATGGAGAAGCGGAACGGGCATCTTTACAACTGGTACGACGTAAAAACGCTCGAGCCGCTTCCGCCGCGCTACGTTTCGTCTGTCGACAGCGGTAACTTCGTCTGCGCGTTGCTTCTTTGTAAAACGTTTGCAGATAGCGAAACCGCCGCGGAAATCGACGAGATAATCGCGGATACCGACTTTGCCGCGTTGTACGATGAGGGACGCGGATTACTGAGAATAGGGTGGAACGAAACGGAAAAGCGCTTCGACGGCTATTACGATTTGGCGGCGAGCGAAGCCTCTGCGACTTATCTGGCAGCAATAGGATTGAATAAAATCCCGCGTGCGGCTTGGCAAAATTTGCAAAGAAGATTAGCGTCTTATAGCGGAAGAACCTTATTTTCTTGGTCGGGAGGGGCTTTCGAGTACTTGCTTACGCCTACGTTTTTCAAGTATTCGAAAGGCACTTTGTACGCCGTGTCGGCGAAAAATTCTGTTCGTGCGCAGATGCGGTACGCTCGCGAAATCGGATCGAAATATTACGGTGTTTCCGAAAGTCAGTACTATGCGTTCGAGAATAACGGCGATTATCGTTACCGAGCGTTCGGGGTTCCGTGCGTGGCGCTTGGCGAGTATTACGGCGGCAAGGTGATCGCGCCGTACGCTACCGCATTGTCGCTCGGTTATGCGGGCGAGCGAGGCGAAGCGCAGATTGCGGCTTTTTACGAAAACGATCTTTTGGGTAAGTACGGCTTGTACGAAGCGGTGGATGACGGCAGAGTGATTCGCAGTTTTATGGCGCATCATCAAGGCATGACAATGGCGGGGATCTGCAATTATCTTACGGACGGCGCGATTTCATCGGCTATGCGCGAATTGCCCGAAGTGCGTGCCGCGGAACTTCTCCTGACTCAGCCTATGCCGAACGCAAAAGCGGATAGGAAAAGCACCGCTCCGCAAGTCAAAACCCGTCGTTCGGTCTTGCGTACGATACGAGGAAGCGGCGAATATCCCGAAGTGTGTATGTATGCTTCTCGTGACTATAAAACGGTAATAGATTGTAACGGAAACGGTTTTTCCGTAATGGGAAACTACGATATAACGCGTAAACGCAGGGATAACGGCTTTTTCGTGACGATAAAAACGGCTGACTCCGATGTTGTTGCGACCCGCGGAGGATTTGCGAATTTCAATCGCGGTAGCGCCGAGTTCAGACTTAATACGAGAGAATTTGCCGTAACGACTATCGCAAAGCCGCTCGTGGCGGTAGCGGGCGAAATGCGAGTCGTGAGAGTAAAAAATCGCTTGGATGAGCCGCTCGACGTTACGGTCGAAGGGGCGACGGAGCCGGTGCTTGACGAGCGCGACCGCGATTTATCGCACCGTGAGTACAATAATATGTTCGTCAAAACTTCGCTTAGGAGTGACGGTCGGGCGGTGATCGCCGTGCGCCCAAAAACCGGCGTTTGCGCGGGGTTGATTGCGAGCGGCGGCGACGAAACGGAATATATTTCCGCTCGCGGCGAGTTTTACGGTCGGCGAAAATCTGTTAAATTCGGCGAAGTACTCGATCCGATTCTGGCAGCAAAAGTCGGTTTGCGCCTTGCTCCCGGAGAAGAGCGAAAAGTTACGTTTGCGCTTTTAGCCGCGTTTTCCGAAGACGATCTGATCAAACGATTGCGAGTGGCGACCGGCGAGGAATTCGTTTGCCGCGAAATTGCCGCGCCGTGCTTAGCGGGGCAGCCCGATAACGAAACGTGCATGGTTGCCGCAAAAATTCTTTCGTGCGTCGGCTCGTACCGCGACGATTCCGTGAAAAATATCGTCAATACGCGTTACCCGCTGGTGACCGTTATGGCAGAGTCTGTGCATAGCGTACCGTTGCTTGAAAATATACTGTTCCGTTTTAAGACGATATATAACTATTACGTTAAGTTTAATTTGGCGGTAATCTATAGCGAAGAGTACGGTTATTTTGCCGAGGTTTTCAACACCGTGGAAGCCGCGATCGAGCGTGTCGGGCTTCGCGCGGCGGTTCCGTCCGATTGTGTTTTCAAGACTGTTAACCGAACGATGATGCCGAGCGAAGCGGAAAACTTGCTGAGAAATTCTCTCGATCTCGAGCGCGGAAACTTATACGCGGACTTGCAGCCGATAGTAAGTAAAGCGCCGTATCCGCCCGCGCCGTTATCCGCGCCGAAACTTGCGATGCCACTTGCTTACGGCGGGTTTACCGAGGGCGGCGCGTACTTTATCGACGTGAGCCGCGAGCGCATACCCAAGCCGTGGAGTAACGTGATTTGCAACTCCGAATTCGGCTCGGTGGTGACCGAAAGTGGCGGCGGTTTCACGTACTTTGGAAACTCGCGCGAGTGCAAGTTGACCGAGTTTTCGGGCGATTCAGTGCTTGATCGTTCGTCCGAAACGGTTTTTCTCGGCGAAAACGGCAACGTCTGGACAATAACTTCCGCGCCAATACGCAAGAATTGCAAATATTTCGTACTGCACTCGTTTGGTTTTACGCGTTACTATTGCAACTATAACGGGCTGATCGCCACGCTTACCGAGTTCGTCGGTGAAACGGCGGTAAAGTATTACTCGGTAGAACTGGCCAATACCGAAAGCGAGAAACGCGCCGTCGACGCGGCGTTCGTTGCGGATATCGTACTCGGCGACTTCGGCGAGTACACCGCGCCGTCGCTCGATGGAAAATTCGTAAGCGGCTCGATAGTCGTTAAAAATGCGAATAACGGCGAAACGTGTACGATTTCCTCGGATACCGAGGCTTCGTCGTACTCGTTCAACCGTGCGGCTATGACGGACGGCAATCGTTACGTTCGCGTCGGAAATCTCCAACCGCTGAACGGATCCGCCGCGATCTATTCGGTAAAAATCTGCGTACCCGCGTACGGAAAGGCTCGCGTTACGTTCTGTCTGTCCGCCGGCGAAGCGCAACCGCACCCCGAACTTGCGGACGAAATTCTGGAAACCGTGCGAAAAAAGTACGAATGTTTGTCGTGCGTAGAAATCGTTAATGGAGATCCTAAGGTAGCTTATCTCTATAAGTGGTTGCCGTATCAAACGCTGTGTTCGCGGTTTTACGCCCGCGCGGGCTTTTATCAGGTGAGCGGCGCGTTTGGTTTTCGCGACCAACTGCAAGACTGTCTTGCGCTTCTGTACGTAAATCCGGAACTCGTCCGTTCGCATATATTGACGGCTTCGGCGCGACAGTTCGAAAAAGGCGACGTTCAGCACTGGTGGCACCCGGGGCAAGCAGGAGTGCGCACTCACTTTACCGACGATCGGTTGTTTTTACCGCTCGTCGTTGCCGAATACGTCGGCTTTACCGACGATAAAACCGTGCTGAACGAGCGCGCGCCGTTTCTGTGCGATGTGCCTATTGCGAACGGTCAAAAGTCCGTTTACGCTTCGCCGGGCTTTATCGAAACGAGCGAAACCGTCCGTCGGCATTGTATGCGCGCGATATTGTCAACCGAACTGAATGACGACGGCTTCGTGCTTATGAAAGGCGGCGATTGGAACGACGGTATGGACGATGTGGGCGCGCGTGGCAAGGGAATAACCGTATTCGGCACGATGCTTTTATACTACGTGTGCGAAAAATTTCTGCCGCTTGCGAGCGAAGAGGATAAGGACGAACTTCGCGAACTTATGAACGTGACCAAAACCGCCGTCGAACTTGCTTGGGAAGACGACAGATATATCCGCGCTGTTACCGACGACGGGATCGTGCTTGGCAGTAAAAACTCGGAAGAGTGCAAAATCGATATACTCGTTCAGGCTTTCGCTGCGATTTCCGGTATCGCCCCGCCGCACAAAGCGAGCATAGCGCTCGATACCGCTTATCGCTTACTCGTCGACGAAAAAGCAGGCATAGTAAAACTTCTCGATCCGCCGATAAAAAATACGCGTGACGTCGGCTATATAACCGACTATCCGGCTGGAGTGCGAGAGAACGGAGGACAGTATACGCACGCCGCGGTATGGTTTGCTATCGCGTTATTCGAAGCGGGCGAGTGCGAGCGAGCGGCTAAAGTATTGGAACTCCTTAATCCGATCGAAAAAGCCGAAACCGCGGACATGGCGAAAAAGTACGGTAACGAACCGTACGTGATTTCCGCCGACGTTTATTCCGGCGAGTATGCGGGCGAGGGCGGTTGGAGTTGGTATACCGGCGCGGCGGGCTGGTTATATAAATGTATAACGGAGGAGTATCTCGGCGTAAAAATCACGGACGACGTACTTACGCTCGATCCGCGCTTACCGCATGACGAGGGGAACTTTAAGATCCGAATCAGGAAAGGCGAGTGCGATATATCGGTCGTTATAGATAATTCGGAGGCGGACGGCGACTGGCGCTTTGCTATCGACGGAGTAACGTATAATTCTAATACTTTACGGTTGTTTTCTTCGCTTAACGGTAAAAATATCGTACTTTCGCGGCAAAAATAGAGTACTATGTCAGACACAATACGGTTAATATTGCGATAGTTGATGTATTTCGTAGTACTCGTATTTGGAACTCGGGCGAATCGTATCTGAATGTAACGCCGCAAAATATCAAAAATCGTCGGCAATTTACGGCTCGCGCGCTTGCAATACGCGTTAAAAGAGTGTATAATTCATAATATGGATTTATTCGACCTTTCAACGAACAAAAAATCGCTTGCGCCGCTTGCCGACCGCATGCGACCGAAGAACTTGTCCGAGTTTATCGGGCAAGAACATCTGATATATCCGAACTCGCTGCTTGTGCGCGCGATCAAAGCGGATAAACTGGGCAGTTGTATTTTCTTCGGACCGCCCGGCACGGGTAAAACTACGCTCGCTTCCGTCATAGCGAACTCGACCGCCGGCGCGTTCGAAAAACTGAACGCCGTGTCGAGCGGAGTAGCCGACGCAAAGCGAGTGATAGAAGAAGCCAAAGAGCGACTGAAACTCTACGGCAAAAAAACGTACTTGCTTTTAGACGAGTGTCACCGCTGGAATAAGGCGCAGTCCGACTGCGTGCTTTCGGCGATAGAGGACGGAAGTATAATTTTTATCGGCTCTACCACCGAAAACCCGTATATTTCCATGACCCGCGCTATCGTGTCACGGTGCAGAGTTTTCGAACTCAAGAGCTTGACCAAAGACGATATCGTAAAAGGACTGAAACGCGCGATAGAGGATAAGACGAACGGCTACGGCAATATGAACCTTACCGTGACCGACGACGCGCTTCGTCACTTTGCGTGGGGCGCTTCTGGAGATCTTAGGAACGCGCTTAACGGTCTGGAACTGGCGGTGCTTACCACGCCGCCCGCCGCGGACGGTAGCGTTACCGTAGACAAAACCGCCGCAGAACAATCCATTCAGCAAAAGACCATTTCGGTGGATGAAAGCACGTATTTCGATATGCTCAGCGCGTACTGCAAGTCGCTCCGCGGCTCCGACCCCGACGCCGCGCTGTACTGGGCATTTCGGCTTATCGCTTCGGGACTTGACCCGCTGATAATTTTCAGACGAACTATCGCCCACGCGAGCGAGGACGTAGGACTTGCCGACAGTAACGCGCTTATAGTCGCGGTGAACGCTATGACTGCTTACGAAAAACTCGGTCCGCCCGAGGGCTTTCTTGCGCTCAGCCACGCGATAATCTACGTATGTACCGCGCCGAAATCGAATTCCGTCGTTATCGCTATGAACGAAGCGCAAAGCGCGGTCAAGGAGCGCGGCGCGAGTTACGTTCCGTTGCATCTTCGCAATACCGATTATTCGACGCTCGACAAGAGCGACAAACCGTATATTTACCCGCACGACTTCGGCGGTTACGCCCGCCAGCAATACCTTCCGGACGAACTCGTCGGCGCGAAATTCTATCGTCCGTCGGAGAACGGAAAAGAAAAAGAAGTCAAAGAATTTATGGCGTATATAGAGGACTATATCGACGGCAAGCGCAAGTAATCGCCGTCGCATGATATTATCGACTATATTATAAAGAAAAGGAAAGAAAAAACAATGCTTAAAATTTTGCACGTTTCCAAAACGTACAACCACGGCGCCGCCAAAGCGGTAGACGACCTTAGCCTCGAACTCAAGCCCGGCGAAATCTATGGATTTTTAGGACCGAACGGCGCCGGCAAAACCACTACGATCAAAATGCTCACCGGGATTCTGTCGTACGAAGAGGGCGAGATAGAGATCTGCGGCTACGATATGAAGCGCGACCCGATCAACGCCAAGCGCAACGTCGGCTACGTTTCCGATAACGACGTCATCTACGACAAACTCACCGGCAAAGAATACGTAAATTTTCTTGCTGACATCTACGGCGTGTCGCTTGCCGACCGCAAAGCCCGCGCGGAACGCATGCTCGAACTTTTTCATCTGACCGATGCGTTCAACAATCCGATCAAAACGTACTCGCACGGAATGAAACAGAAAATCTCGATTATCGGAGCGTTGATACATAATCCCAAATTGTGGGTACTCGACGAACCGATGATGGGACTGGATCCGCAGTCGGCGTACGAACTAAAAGAACTTATGCGCCGCCATTGCGAAGAAGGAAACACCGTGTTTTTCTCCACGCACGTTCTCGAAGTCGCCGAGAAGATCTGCGATCGCGTCGGTATCATCGTCAAAGGTAAACTCGTAACCTCGGGTACGATAGAGGAAGTCAAGGCTCAGGCGAACGACGAATCGCTCGAAGAAGCGTTCCTTGCGGTCGCGGACGAAGGTTTTTCCATTGCGGAAAACCGTGACGAACCCTTGGGGCACGCCGAAACCGCGCCCAGCGTTACGGACGAGAAACCGCATGGTACCGACGAAGCGGAAACGCCCGCCGCGCACGACGACAAAACGGAGTAACCCGATGAAAAATTATTTTACGATTTTCCGTCTGCTCTTTAAGTATATGTTCCGCAAAAGCGGCGAAAAGGACAGTAAATGGATCTGGGTAGCTTATATATTCGTAGGACTGGTGTTCGCGGCGGTGATAGCTTCCATTTGTCTGGCGATCGCGGCGCTTGCGGAGACGGTCAACGGCATGGGGCTTTTACCCGAGTTTATCACGCTGCTTCTGACGGTCGCGTGCGTTGCGGTGGTATTGCTTGGACTCGTGCCTATGATGACTTATCTGTACTTCTCGCGCGACACCGAGTTTATGCTGACTTTGCCGGTAAAACCGTCCACGGTTTTTATGGCGAAACTGTCGGTAGTTTACATCACCGAAATCATCGTCAGCACGGTGATTCTTATCCCCGCAATGCTGTCGGTCGGAATAATCACGGGGCAGAGCGCGCTGTTTTATATCGTAATGCTGTTCGCGATACTGCTCGTTCCCGCGATTCCGCTCGTAATCGTTGCGGTGCTTGCGATTCCGCTGATGTGGATTGTCAGCTTCTTTAAAAACAAAGGCGCACTCACCTCGATAGTGGTGATCTTGCTGGGTTGCGGAGTTTTTGCCGCGTACTACGCATTGATTGCCGCTATGAATTCCGGTACGGGCGACGAGTTCGATCCCGAAGCGATCGTCGCCGCGCTCACGAACGTGCTGAATACCGTAGCCGCGATTCTTGTTCCGCTTGCCGCGATCGCAAGGCTTGCGACGCTTTCGCCCAAAACGGCGTTCGGCGAATTTTCGGTCGGTGTCGCCGCGCTTATCAATCTCGCCGTGTTCGTCGGCTTCGTGGTAGTGCTTCTCGCGCTCGCCGTGCTCGTGTCGTCGGCGGTCTACCGCAGAGGCGCTCGCAGCATCTTGGAGGGCGGTGCGAAAAAGAACGGCGGCAAAGTAGAGTTTACCGAAAGCGACTCGGCGCTGTCCGCGTTTTTCAAGAAGGAGTGGCGCGAACTCGTCCGCACCCCGGCGTTTGCTTTTCAATGCCTTTCCGGCATACTTCTTTGCCCGATCATAATCTATTTTATGTCCACGATGTTTTCTACCGGGGTTGACGCGGGAGCGGAAGAGAAACTTGCCGCCGAAACGGTAAGACTGATCACGATCATCAAGAGTTTCGCGTTGATCGGCTTTATCGCGATGTTCGGCATAAGTATGAACGTAGGCGCGCCCACGGCGATAACCCGCGAGGGCAAAAACTTTTATCTTCTGAAAGTCATACCCGTACCGTACCGAGTACAGATCCGCGCGAAAATCCTTTTGTACGCTCTGATTTCCTCGCTGTCCATATTCACTTCGCTCGTGGTGTCCGCTGTTCTCGCGTTCGATGTTGCGAATATAATCTTCGGCACGATATTTCTGCTTCTTTATAACTACGGTTACAATTGCGTGTGCGTTTATATCGATCTGCGCCGACCGAAACTCAACTGGTCTACGCCCAACGAAGCGGTCAAAAATAACCGCAACGCAGTCGTGCCCATGCTGATAAATATGGCGATCGGCATACTTTTAATAATTATCCCCATTATGTTCGTGATAATTATTCCGTCCGAAATCGTCGCGAAAATCATATCGTGGGTGATTCTGTGCGGAATAGGCGCTACGGCGGCGGTAGTATGCCACAATTTGCTTTACGCCAACGTCGACAAACTTTTCGATAAAATCGTGCCGTAAAAACTAAACTAACCCTAAAGAAAACCGCTTTGCATGAGCTGCAAGGCGGTTTCGTTTTTATATCGATAGTAGTGGGGCTTTTGCGAATTTATTCTTCTTTTTCGCCGATGACCGGGATAAAGTTTTCGAAAATTATGTTGTCGCAGTGCGGCAAGCACTTTTCCATTTCCGCGTTGGAGCGCACTGTCCAAGCAAGGACGGGTAACTTGGACTTCGTGACGTACTTGTTCGGAAGGTTGGCGTGATTATAGGACACAAAATCGGGCGAAGAAACTTTGTTCATCTTCAGCCGCTTTAAGACGAAGCGTTTGAAAAAACTGAGGTCTTTCTTATCGAAGAAGCAAGAGAGTTGTCCGCGCGGAATTTGCGGAGCGTTCTTTTTGAAGAAATCCATAGAGTAGGGGTTAAAGGACTGAACCGCATATTCGCCGTTATAGGTCGTCAAAAGATCGAGCACGTCGCGCTCGAGTTGTCCTACTGCGGACTCGTTTTTGATTTCGATAAGAAGCGGCGTTCTGCCGTCGACGAATTCGAGCAATTCTTTGAAAGTGGGGATACGTTCGTTCGAGTTTTTAAGACGAACTTCTTCGAGATCTTGCGGGGTCATATTGCAGACGTAGCCGTCGCGATCGGTCATTCTGGCGAGTTTCTCGTCGTGAAAAACGACCACCGTGCCGTCGGCGATGGTGCGAACGTCGGTTTCGATCGGATAACCTGCTTCGATCGCTTTTGCGAATGCGGCGAGCGAGTTTTCCGGAGCGTCGATACCGTGAAGCCCTCTGTGCGCGATCGGGCGCGAGAATAACCAAGATTTCTTTATATCCATAATTTCTTTCTACCTCTTTAATCCTTGACCCGAAAGTCGGGCGACGGCGAATTTGTTCGCGGGCGGTCGGGCAAACACCATAAAGTTTAAGCGACAAATTTAAGCCCCGAGAGCACGTAAAATTACGCGAACGCTTGTTTCACTAGGTATTATAGCACACTATCTGCCGAATATGCAAGAGATTTTCAATAAAATTACGCGGTTTATGAATTAAATATGCGCCGTTTTTGAAAAAATTACGCGCGGAGTTCTGCGATCGAACGAAAAATTCCGGTTTGTCGGACAAAAAACTACCGCAAAGCGTTTGCGTTTTATTCGGCTTTATCGTATAATATCGTTATGAAACAGTCGAATATACGAAACTTTTGCATAATAGCGCACATAGACCACGGCAAGTCCACGCTTGCCGACAGACTTATCGAAGCGACCGGTACGCTCGAAAAACGCGAATTGTCCGATCAGGTGCTCGACAGTATGGACATCGAGCGCGAGCGCGGCATTACGATCAAACTCACGCCGGTGAGAATGAACTATTCGCACGGCGGAGAGGATTACGTCCTTAACCTTATCGACACCCCGGGTCACGTCGACTTTACCAACGAAGTTTCGCGTTCGCTCGCGGCTTGCGAGGGCGCGATTCTGGTGGTCGACGCTTCGCAAGGCGTAGAAGCACAAACGCTCGCCAACGTTTATCTCGCGGTTGATAACGACCTCGAGATTTTACCCGTTATAAATAAGATAGATTTGCCCAGCGCGCGCCCGCAAGAAGTCATCGAAGAGATCGAGGACGTAATCGGCATCGACGGACACAACGCTCCGCTCGTCAGCGCGAAAGAGGGCATCGGTATCGACGAAGTTCTCGAAAAAGTCGTCAAGTGTTTTCCCGCGCCGAAGGGAGATCCCGACGCTCCGCTCAAAGCGCTGATTTTCGACTCGTTCTACGACAACTACAAAGGCGCGGTGTGCCTCGTCCGCGTGGTTGACGGTAAAGTTTCCGCGGGAACGAAGATTCGCCTTATGAACACCGGCAAGGAATTCGACACGGTGGAAGTAGGGTATTTTAACCCCGGCATGTGCGCCGCCGAAAGTCTGTCCGCGGGCGAAGTCGGCTACGTTTGCGCCAGTATCAAGAACGTGGAGGACACCGCGCCCGGCGACACGATAACGAACTCGCTCGCCCCGGCCGGCGAACCTTGCCCCGGATACAAGCCCGTCCAACCCGTCGTGTATTGCGGCATTTACCCGGTCGACGGCTCAAAGTACGACGATCTCAAAGACGCGCTCGAACGACTCAAACTCAACGACGCGGCGCTTTTTTACGAACCGGAAGTGTCCGCGGCGCTCGGCTTCGGTTTTCGTTGCGGCTTTTTGGGACTTTTACATATGGAAATCATCGAGGAAAGACTCGAACGCGAGTTCAACCTCGACCTTATCACCACCGCGCCCGGCGTTAATTACAAGGTAGTCAAGACGGACGGAGAAGTGCTTACCGTCACGAACCCCAGTAATTTACCGAACTTGTCGGAGGTCGATCATATCGAAGAACCCGTGGTCAAAGCGTTCATTTACACGCCGCCCGAGTATATCGGACCGATTATGGAACTGTGTCAGGAGAAGCGCGGCGAGTATATCGATATGACTTACCTCGACAAAACGCGCGTTAAAATGTACTACGAAATCCCGCTCAACGAAATCGTTTACGACTTCTTCGACGGCTTGAAGTCGCGTACCCGCGGCTACGCCAGCCTTGACTACGAACTCAAAGGTTACAAGCCAAGCGACCTCGTAAAACTCGATATTATGCTCAATAACGAGGTGTGCGACGCGCTCAGCATAATCGTGCATCGCGACAAAGCGTACAATCGCGGCAGATCGATCGCGGAAAAACTGAAAGAAGTCATTCCGCGCCAGATGTTCGAGATCCCCATTCAGGCGGCTATCGGCTCGAAAATCATTGCTCGCGAAACCGTCAAAGCACTCCGCAAAGACGTGCTTGCCAAGTGCTACGGCGGCGATATTTCCAGAAAGAAAAAACTGCTCGAAAAACAGAAAGAAGGCAAGAAACGTATGCGTCAGGTCGGTTCGGTCGAAGTCCCCAGCGAAGCGTTTATGTCGGTGCTTAAACTTGATAAATAGCGGCGAAAAAACCGAAACCGCGGCGCTTGTCGAAAACGTCAAAGCCATAAATTCGGTAGGGAATAAAGCGGGCGTTTACGTTCATTTCCCGTACTGCAAGCGAAAATGCGCTTACTGTTCGTTCGTTTCCACGCCCGATTTATCCTCGCAAAATGCGTATATCTACCGTCTTAGAACGGAAATAGCGCAAAGAAGCGATAATTTGGCAGTCGACACGATTTACTTCGGCGGCGGAACTCCGTCGATAACTCCGCGCGGCGGTTTTACGGAAATAGCCGCCGGTTTACGAAAATCGTTCGATTTAAGCGATTTGACGGAGTTTACCGCGGAAGCGAATCCCGAGTCCGTTACGCCCGAATTTTTAACCGAATCTCGCGAAGTCGGAGTGACCAGACTCAGCATGGGATTACAGTCGGCGAGCGACGAAATCTTAAAGACGATAGGCAGACTGCATACCGTGTCTGACTTTATTAACGCGGTGTCGCTTGCAAAAAAATTCGGTATCGAAAACGTGTCCGGCGACCTTATCGTCGGACTTCCGGGACAGGACGAAACGGACGTAATCAAGGCGGTCGAACTGTTCGATAAGTTAGGACTTACGCACGTTTCCGCATATGCGCTTACGGTGGAGGAAGGTACGCCGCTTTACCGTTCGGGGTATAAAACCGACGACGATCGCGAAGCCGATCTTTACGACGCGGCGGTCGGAAATCTTCGTAAGTACGGCTATTACCGCTATGAGGTCAGCAACTTTGCCCGCGACGGAAAAATTGCGCGGCACAACGTCAAGTACTGGACGGGAGCGGACTATTACGGTTTCGGCGCGGCGGCGCACTCGCTTGTGAAAGGACGGCGTATCGCCAATACGTCCGATATCGCCGCGTATATTGCGGACACGGCTAAGCCGGCAATTCAGTCGTTGACCGACGAGGACAAGCGTACCGAACTCGTGATGCTCAGACTTCGCACCGTGGCGGGGCTGGACTTGGCGGAGTATAAACGTCTTACTAAATGCGACCTTGCGGAAGAAAAATCAAAAGAAATCGAGCGGCTCGTAAAGTACGGCGCTATAACCGTCGACAACGGAAAAATTACGCTCACCGACAAAGGTTTTTACGTTATGAATTCGGTGATCGAGGAGTTATTGTAATGGACGACGAACTTAAAAATACCGAAAATTCGGTTGAAACGGACGCTGAAAGTGCAAAACAACAGCGTCTTAAAGCGGAAATCGAGAAACAAAAGAAGTTAAAAGCACGCAGAGAGGCGGACGCTTACAAACGTAAGTACTTCGAGTTTTACGACGATATAAAAATTAGTCACAGGGAGGACTGGTAATATGAAAATAAAATTCGATCTTTTTCCGGGGCATAAGAAACGCGCGGTAACGTTCAGTTACGACGACGGAACAAAGTTCGACAGATTGCTCGTCGAGAAGTTCGATAGGTACGGCGCTAAGTGTACGTTCAACCTTAACTCCGATAGGATAGGCAAGGGCGACGTATATCTTAACGAGGACGCTTATCACGTCGACGAGAAGTTCGTCAAAGAGATTTCCGGTCGCCACGAGATCGCGTGTCACGCGTACACGCATCCGTTTATGGAACGTTTGCCGCTTGATATGGCGGTACGCGAAACGTACCGCGACCGCGATTACCTCGAGAACCTTATCGGCAAACCTGTGGTCGGAATGGCGTATCCTTACGGCACTTACGATCAATCGGTTATAAGCGCGCTTCGAGCATGCGGAATAAAATACTGCCGTACCACGCACGCGACCGGCGGTTTCGGATCGCAGGACGACTGGCTGAAACTTAACCCGACTTGCCACCACAACGGCGCGCTTGCGCTCGTCGACGCGTTCTTTAACACCAAGCCGTGGTGCAACCTGCCGATATTCTATGTCTGGGGTCACTCGTTCGAGTTCGACGGACAGAACAACTGGAACGTAATGGACGAACTGCTGGCTAGGCTTTCGGAACGCGACGATGTCTGGTACGCCACGAATATCGAGATTTACGACTATATGCAAGCAATCAAAAATCTGCGCGTGACTGCCGACGAAAGCGCGGTTTATAATCCGTCCGCCGTCACCGTCTACGTCACGGCAGAGGATAAGCTCGTCGAATTAAAACCGGGATTTACGCGCCTATGACGGCGTAGCGTTTTACGCGTAACTAACGCGGTAAACGCATTCGCTTACGCGCGTACGCATAATAATAAGGAATAGAAGCAACCGCCGACGAACGAGAAAAAGTTTGGTCGGCGTTTTTTTTGCGCCTCTTTTGAAAGAAAGAACGAATGCTGTTAAAAAAATGTAAAAAAATTTTTAAAAACTCTTGACAACGCGCATAATAAGATGTATAATGATTTAGCAATCGAGAGTTGAGAGTGCTAGTTAAGCAAGCGCGAGAGTGCCAGCGGTCGAAAGACCGATCGGTTAAATCGCGGGAAGCGACGGTACGGCGGCGATTGACGGAAGCACGGAGGCGCAGAATGGGAATATCCGGCAGAAAGGAAAAAATAATTCAGGCGGTGGTTGACAGTTATATAGTCAGTTGCGAGCCTATATCCAGCGCCGAGATCAAGGAAAATTACCTTCCCGATCTCAGTTCCGCGACTATCCGCAACGAACTCGCCGCGCTCGAGGAAATGGGTTACCTCGCTCAGCCGCACACTTCGTCGGGAAGAGTACCGACCGCCGAAGCGTACAGACTGTACGTCGACAAACTCATGCCTAAGCGCAAACTTTCGAAAAGCGAGCTGAAAGTCATAAACAGTTACTTCGACCACAAGATTACCGAAATCGACACGATACTGAAAAATACGGCGAAGGTCATTTCGGAAATCACGAACCTTACGGGCGTAGCGGTTATCCCGGACGTGACCAACGCGGTGGTGGAGAGCGTAAAGATCGTCAAACTCAACGATCGCTCGGCGCTCGTCATCATCGTCACCAATCTCGGAATAATGAAAGACGCGACAGTCGACATAGCCTCGTCGCTCAGCGACGATTACTTCGCGGTTGCGAGCAATTTTATCACCGCGGCGTTCAAGGGACGTACGATCGGCGAAATAATCGAACCCGGCGATCTTATCGAGGAGATCAAAAAAGAGTACGAGAAACTGTTTAAGGCAATAATAAAGATAATCAAGGATTACGTCGAGAGCGGCGGCGCGGCGGACGTAGTGCTGGAAGGCAGTACGAAACTTCTCGATCAGCCGGAGTATGCCAACGTTCGTAAAGCGCGCGCGATGCTGGGTATGCTGGAGGCGAAAGACCAGCTCGTGCCTATGCTGAAATCGCCCGATAACGTAAACCTCAATATCAAGATAGGAAAGGACAACGAGATGGGCGAGGGTATGCCCGAGTGCGCGATCGTAACCGCAAACTATCAGCGCGGCGGCGTGACGATAGGCAACGCGGGCGTTATCGGACCTATCAGAATGGACTACTCGAAAGTCGTGTCTGTGCTCGATTATATAGGCAAAACGCTCAGCGACATGCCCGATTCCGACGACGGAAAAGAGGCAAACAACAATGAAGAAGAATAAGAGAAAACACGCTAAAAGGAACGTAAAAATGGAAAAAGAAGAAACATTAGTCAAAGACGCAAGCGAAGCGGAAGAAACCGTCAAAACGGACGAAACCGTCGTTTCCGACGCGAGCGAAGCAACCGCCGAAGTCGAAACCGTAGACGTAGACAAACTCAACGACGAACTTGCTGCGCTCAGAAAACAGGCTGAAGCGGAAAAAAACAAAGCCGCGGAAATGACCGATTCGGCGCGGAGAATCCAAGCCGAGTTTGACAATTACCGCAGAAGAATGAACGACAATTCGCGCAGAGTTCGCGACGACGCTACTGCTGAGGTGCTTGTCAAAATCGTACCCGTTCTCGATACGATTGCGCAAGCGCTGAAAATGATCGACGACGAAAAGGTTGCTGGCGGCGTGAAAATGATCGGCGACGAAATAACCAAACTTTTGGGGTCTTACGGCGTGACTGAGATAGAAGCGGAGGGCAAAGAATTCGACCCGAAGCTTCACGAAGCGGTCATGCAGATGCCTGCCGAAACGGAAGAGCAAAAAGACACCGTTAAAGAAGTTTTTCAGAAAGGCTACAAAATGGGCGACAAGGTTATAAGACCCGCCCGTGTAATAGTAAATAAATAAGTAATAAATTTTCAGGAGGATATATTATTATGGGAAAGATTATCGGTATAGATTTAGGAACTACTAACTCGTGCGTAGCGGTGCTCGAGGGCGGCGAACCCGTCGTTATCCCCAACAGCGAAGGCGCGCGTACCACTCCGTCCGTCATCGGCTTTGCCAAGGACGGCGAAAGACTCGTGGGTCAAGTCGCTAAACATCAGGCGGTCGCAAACCCCGACCGTACCGTCATTTCTATCAAGAGAGAGATGGGCACGGATCACAAAGTGAACATCGACGGCAAACAGTACTCGCCGCAGGAACTGTCCGCAATGATTTTGTCAAAACTTAAAGCGGACGCTGAGAGCTACCTCGGCACGAAAGTCACCGAAGCGGTCATCACCGTTCCGGCGTACTTTACCGACGCTCAACGTCAGGCTACCAAGGACGCAGGTCGTATCGCGGGTCTTGACGTAAAGCGTATCATCAACGAACCTACTGCGGCGGCGCTTGCTTACGGTCTTGACAAAACCAAGGACGCCAACCAGAAAGTATTTATTTACGACCTCGGCGGCGGCACGTTCGATATCTCGATTCTCGAAATCGGCGACGGCGTGGTCGAAGTTCTTGCAACCGCCGGCAACAACCGTCTGGGCGGCGACGACTTTGATAAGAGAATTATGGATTACCTCGTCGATACGTTCAAGAAAGAACATAACGTCGACCTCAGCAAAGACCGTATGGCTATGCAGAGATTGAAAGAAGCGGCAGAGAAGGCGAAGATCGAACTTTCGACCTTGCAGAACACCAAGATCAGTCTGCCGTTCATTTCGATGGGCGAGTCCGGTCCTATCCATATGGACGTGGACCTCAGCCGCGCGAAGTTCGAAGCGCTTATCGCCGACCTTGTTCAGCAGACCGTCGACCTTACCAAGCGCGCGCTTGCAGATTCCGGACTTACCACGAGTCAGATCGACAAGGTCATCCTCGTCGGCGGCTCGACCCGTGTTCCGTGCGTAGTCGACGCGGTAAGAAAAGTTTCGGGCAAAGAACCGTTCAAGGGTATTAACCCTGACGAATGCGTCGCGATCGGCGCGGCTATTCAGGGCGGCGTTCTCGGCGGCGAAGTCAAGGACGTATTGCTCCTCGACGTTACGCCTTTGTCGCTCGGTATCGAAACAATGGGCGGCGTGTTCACCAAACTTATCGACAGAAACACGACTATTCCTACCAAGAAGTCGCAGATATTCTCGACCGCTGCGGACAATCAGCCGTCGGTTGACATTCACGTCCTTCAGGGCGAGCGCCCCATGGCTGCCGACAACAAGACGCTGGCTCGTTTCGAACTCAGCGGCATCGCTCCGGCGCCCAGAGGTATTCCGCAGATCGAAGTCACGTTCGATATCGACGCGAACGGCATAGTCCACGTTTACGCCAAGGATAAAGGCACCGGCAAGGAGCAGAGCGTTACCATCACCGCTTCGTCCAACTTGTCCGAAGAAGATATCCAGCGCGCTATCGACGACGCTGAGAAATTCGCGGCGGAGGACAACAAGCGTAAGGAAACGGTCGACGTCAAGAACAACCTCGACGCGCTCGTGTTCCAAATCGAAAAAGTTCTCGCGGAAAGCGGCGATAAAGTCGACGCGGCAGACAAGGCTCGCCTCGAGGAAGAAGTTGCAAAAGCGAAAGAAACTCTTAAAACCGATGACGTCGAAAATATCAAAAAGACGTTCGAGGACTTACAGAAACTGTCCGGCGAAGTTTTCACCAAACTTTATCAACAGACTGCGGGCGCGGCGAACGGCAACCCCGGTAATAACGGCGGCAACAACGGCGGCGACGGCGACAACGTGGTAGACGCGGAAGAGGTGTAAAACCTCCGACCGTAAACGGGAGAGATAATGGCTAAATCATTTTACGAAGTGCTCGGGGTGAGCAAGGACGCGAGTCAGGACGAAATAAAGTCCGCATACAGAAAACTCGCTCGCCAGTACCACCCCGATCTGCACCCCGGCGACGAGGAAGCGGCGAATAAGTTCAAGGAAGTTTCCGAAGCTTACGAAACGCTGTCCGATCCGCAGAAGCGCGCCGCTTACGATAACCCGAGTCCGTTCGGTGACTTCGGCGGCGATGGCGGAGGGTTCTCCGGCTTTTCGGGCTTCTCCGGTTTCGGCGGCAGCGGCGGCGGAAGTATTTTTGACAGCATATTCGATATGTTCGGCGGCGGCAGCGGCTCGAGGAACGGCGGCAGAGCGGCTGAAAATATCGGCGACGATATTACCGTAAACGTCACGCTCACCTTCGAGGAAGCGGCGTTCGGCGCGCAAAAAGAAGTCACGATCACGCGTAAAGAGCCTTGCAAATCTTGTAACGGTACGGGCGCAAAGGACGGCACGAAATTTAAACAGTGCGGTACTTGCGGCGGTACGGGCAGAATCAAGCAGGCTCAGGAAACGCCGTTCGGTCGCGTCGTCAGCGAACGCGTTTGTCCCTCGTGCAGAGGTACGGGAAAGATTATAGAAGAAACCTGCCCCGATTGCGGCGGCAGAGGAATGACCAGAAAGAGCGTTACGCTCAAAGTTAATATCCCCGTGGGAGTGGAAACCGGACAGGTTATGACGGTGCGCGGCGAGGGCGAAAAAGTCGCTAACGGCACGCCCGGAAATTTGCAACTCATAATCAACGTTTTGCCGCACAAGGTGTTCAAGCGTTCGGGAAGCGACTTGTACGTCGAACTGCCGGTCACGTTTATTCAAGCGGCGCTCGGCGAAAAAGTCAAAGTTCCCACTCTTAAAGGTACCGAACTCGAATTCGGACTCAGCGAGGGCATAAAGAGCGGTACGGTACTTAAACTTAAAGGTCGCGGTATCACTACGAAGCGCGGCACCGGCGATATGTACGTCACCGTAATCGTCGATCTTCCGAAGAAACTAACCAAGGATCAGAAGGCTAAAATCAAGGCGCTCGAAGCCGAACTTAAGCCCGAACAGTTCGATGAGGTCAAGGTTTTCAACAAGAAAGCGTTCAAGTGACCGCCTGTTTTAGGCTAACCCGAATCGCAAACAAAATCATTCTACGAACGAAACAGTCGTTTTTACAACGAAACGACTGTTTTTTTTGTAGCATAAAACCGCGCGATATTCTCGTTTCGTTGACTTTGCGACGAGAAAATGCTACAATTATAGGGAAATAACAGCGGAGATATACTTTTATGGAATGGTTACAAGTCACGGTTTCCACGACGGGCGAGTGCAGTGAACTCGTCGCGATGACGCTTTACGACGAGGGAAGCGAGGGTGTGCTTATCAAAGACGACGCGGACATCCGCGAACTTATAGAAAAGAAACTCAACTGGGATTATGTGGACGAAAGCCTTTTGCGGGCAAACGACAACAAAGCGCTCGTCAGCGGTTTTTTCCCGGTCGGTTTCGATACGAGCGGGATTCACGCCGCGCTCGACGAGTTGAAGAAAAATTCCGCGTTTCCGACGGGAAGTCTGGAGATTTCGGTAAACGGCATCGATTCCGCTGACTGGGAAAACGAGTGGAGAAAATACTACGCGCCCATCGAAATCGGAAAAGTCGTGATCGTGCCTGCTTGGCAGTCTGCGCCCGATAACGGTGAAATTCCCGTGTTTATCGAGCCGGGGATGGCGTTCGGTACCGGCAATCACGAAACGACTTCGACTTGCGTATTACTTATGCAAAAACTCGATTTTACCGATAAGATCGTGCTCGATATGGGGTGCGGAAGCGGTATTCTCGGTATAACCGCGGCTAAACTCGGAGCGAAAGAAGTAACGCTGTCCGATATCGATCCGCAAGCAATCGAAGCGTCCGCCGCGAATATTAAACTTAATAAGGTCGAAGCAAAGTGCAAAACCGTTTGCGGCGATCTCGATACGGGTTCGGTCAAAGCCGATATCGTCATTGCGAACATAACCGCGGACGTGCTGATACGACTGAAAGAGCAACTGGGCGACGTGCTTAAGCCGGGCGGTTACGCAGTGATAAGCGGAATAATAAACGCGCGTGTAAACGAAGTCATGGCGGCTTATTCGGACGGATTTGAGTTGCTCGACTCGGTGAACCGCGGCGAATGGAACGCAATGCTTCTTAAAAAGAACGGAGGAGAAGCGTAATGCGCAAACTTTTCATAGACAACGTTGACGGCGACATAATAACGCTGGTCGGCGACGATCACAAGCATATCGCGTACTCGCTCCGCATGCGCAAGGGTGACGAAATAACCGTGTGCGCCGCGGGCGTAGATTACACGGCGATTATTCGCGAAATGACGAAGAATTCCACTGTAGCCGAGATAACCGGCAAGGCGCGTTCTACGGCGGAACCGAACACGGACATTACGCTGTTTTTCGGCGCTCTTAAGGGAGATAAGAACGATTACGTCGTGCAAAAATGCACCGAACTCGGCGTGAAAAACTTCGTGCCGTTCGTGTCTGATTTCAGCGCCGTAAGTCCCGAATCCGTAAAAACCGAACGGCTTTCGCGTATCGCGCTAGAGGCGGCGAAGCAGAGCGGAAGAGGAACCGTTCCCGTCGTTCAAAGTACGGTCGTTTTTAATGATTTGTCGGATTTGCTGACCGGCTACGACACCGTCGTTTTTCCTTACGAACAAGAGGAAGAGTTGCCGCTTGACGAGTTTTTGAACAATTGTCAAAAGGGTAAAACCGCGATAGTAATAGGACCCGAAGGCGGCTTTTCGAAAAAAGAAGCGGCAGAAATTCGCGGGATTGCGGGCGGCAGCGTGACGCTTGGTGAGAGAATACTCCGCGCGGATACAGCTTGCGTTTCCGTGGTTTCAGTCGTTATGTACGCGTTCGGCGAATGGAGAAGAAGCTAATGAAATTCGTCGTATTCTCGCTCGGCTGCAGAGTAAATCAATACGAAGGACAGTCGCTTATTAAGGAACTCGAAAACCGCGGATTCGAGGCAACCGACAAACTCGAAAGGGCGGATTATTACGTAATCAACACTTGTTCCGTGACGGGAGAAGCCGACAGAAAGTCGCGCCAGACCGTTGCGCGCGTACTGAAACTTAACCCCGCCGCAAAAGTCGCGATTTGCGGTTGCAGTTCGCAAAACGATCCAAAACCTTATAAAAACAAGCCTAACGTGACGATTATAGGCGGCACCAGCGGAAAAATGTCGCTTATCGAGAGTATTATGTCAGACATAGTACAGGGTGATTTCGTGCACGAACTGCCGAAAACATACGAGGACGACCTCTACGGCGAACTCACGAAAACCCGCGGCTATATCAAAGTGCAAGACGGCTGTAACAATTTCTGCTCGTATTGTATTATTCCGTATTTAAGAGGAAGAAGCCGCTCCAGAGCGCTCGAAAGTATAGTGAAAGAAGCCGAAGAAATGGCGAAAAAAACGCACGAGATCGTCGTGACGGGTATTAACGTTTCCGATTACGGCTCGGATATCGGACTTACTCTTTTCGACCTCGTTCACGCACTTTCTGCAGTACCGGTGAGAAAACGGTTCGGCTCGCTCGAGTGTACGGTCGTGAACGAAAGACTTCTCGAAGAAATGAAAAACGGCGATTGGTGCGATTCCGTGCATTTGTCGATGCAGAGCGGAAGCGACGGCGTTCTTCGCAGAATGAACAGAAAATACACTTCAGAATTTTTTATTGAAAAGTGCGATTTGATAAAACGCTATTTTCCCGATGCGGGCATAACTACCGACGTTATTGTGGGCTTCCCGGGCGAAACCGAAGAGGAATTCGAGGACACAATCCGCGCATGCGAACGCGCGGGGTTTGCCTGGCTGCATGTCTTTCCGTACAGCGTGCGAAAAGGTACGGTCGCGGCGAAGATGAAGCAAGTCGATCCCGAAGTTATGGCCGAACGCGCGGCAAGACTTCGCGCTGTCAGCGACGAACTTAAGACAGAGTTTTTGAAAAAGCAAATAGGCAAAATCAAAGAAGTGTACGTCGAGGAAGAAGTCGACGGCTTCGGAGCGGGCTTTGCTTCCGATTACGTCAGAGTATATTCGGACGCAGCTCCCGGCACTTTCGCAAAACAAAAAATAACGTCGCTTTTCCGCGACGGAGTAAAAGGAGAAACCATACAATGAACGATTGCGTATTCTGTAAGATTGAACGCGGCGAGATTCCCTCGAAGAAATTCTACGAGGACGAACTTATGTTTATCATCGCAGACATCGAGCCGAAAGCCGAGAAGCACTATCTGATGATTCCGAAAAAGCATTACAAACTGCTGGCGGATATGACGGAAGAGGACGCGGCAAACCTTGCCAAATGTTTGAAAAAGTTGTCAGAACTCGCGCCGACTCTCGGACTTGGCGGCGGCTATCGTCTTGTTATAAACCAAGGCGACGACGCGGGGCAAACCGTGCACCATCTGCACGTTCATGTTCTCGGCGGTCAGAAAATGGACTTTCCGAAACTTTAACCGAGTTTTACGGGAACGTTTCCGTCGTTTTAGCCGACAAAATGGCTCAACGACTTTATAAAGAAATAAATCTTTATTTAACGGCGAAAAATCGTTGACAAACTTTCCTCGATTTGATACAATAACTAGGCTAATTAAAGTTCGGTAGAGAACAAAGGTGGTGTAAACATGTCCGCAATCAAAGTCGGCGAGAACGAGTCTTTGGAAAGCGCGCTCAAGCGTTTTAAGAGAAAGTGCCAGAAGGATAACATTATGGGCGATCTTAGACGTAAAGAGCATTACGAGAAGCCTTCCGTTCGCAGAAAGAAGAAAGCAGAGGCTGCAAGAAAGCGCATCAAAAACTAACCGCCTTTATTTTATAAGGTAACCGAACGCTCCTGCGGGTAAACCGTAGGAGCGTTTTCCGTTGCGTTCGGAGAAATTCCTGCGCCGCCGGGCAACGCAATACGGGCGATATAAGACCGATTATAAGTTTTTGGGTCGAGTTTTATCGAATTGTGGCGAAACGCTTGACGAATAATAAATTATATTGTAATATCCCTACGTACTAAAGAGGATGCGACTAAAGCACGAAAGACGCCTCGATAAACGAAAGAAGAACCAAAGACAAACGAAAGACAAAGCCCGACGGTATCGCCCGCCGGGTTATTTTTATATTCGAAATTCGTCGTATGAAGCCGCTTGAAAGCAATCCCGAAGCTCGTAAAATCCGATCGTGTCATACGCTTGTCGGTCGAAATGCGGCAAGGTTAGTCGAACCGTGTCGAAAAACGAGCCGACGGTCACGCTCTTATCAAAATGTGTTATTATGGTGTTACAAAAATAAACGGAGGAAAGGACAAATGACCAACTGCAAAGAAATGAGCGAACTTAAAAAGCGAGCGCTGCTTGCCAAGCAAAGATTGAGAATGGGCTACTGGCAACGGCTCGAGCGCGAGCGTGCGGAAATGGAAAAGACGAGAGTGGACCTCGACGAGCGCGGAATAGAGGAAATTCAGCGCGCTCAGTATCGCCGAGACGTACTGAAAGTGTTCGACGTGGACAAGGCGAAGCGCGAAGAACGGCTGTACGCAAAAGTATGCCGAATTCTCGATAACGATTCCGACACGCTAAGCCCGATAGGACAACTTATCGACAAAGAACTTTACGGCAGACTCGATGAGTTCGGGAAGCAGAAATATATTCTTGAACTTGCGGAGAAGTTCCGCGAACTCAGCAGGCGTTATTATCTCGAACACGCCGGAAATCACGTACGGGCAAGATAAAAGCCTTGACTTAAACGAGCGTTTCCTATATAATTTATATTACGGATATATGCGGTATCGCGCCGAAATCGTTTTCGTGTTCGTACCGCATATTTTTTATCCGTACCGCTCGCCGCGGCAATACGATCAAAGGACAAAAATAATGAGTTTTTCTCTGAATTCGCTCAACGAAGAACAATTAAAGCCGGTAATGCAAACCGAAGGCGCGGTGCTCGTGACCGCCGGCGCGGGTAGCGGAAAGACCCGATTGCTCACCCATAGAATCGCGTATATAATCGAGGACTTGGGAGTGCCGCCGTATAACGTGCTTGCCATAACCTTTACGAACAAAGCGGCAAACGAAATGCGCGAGCGTTTGAACGGAATGATGGACGAGGACGCCGCAGACATTTGGGTGTTTACGTTCCACGCGCTTTGTGTCAGAATACTCAGAAAATTCATTAAAAACCTCGGCGGGTATACGTCGAGTTTCTCCATTTACGGCGAACAAGAAAAAGAACATTACGTCAAGCGCATTTTAAAAGGCATGCAACTCGAGGAGGATATGACGAAACTCGTTATCGCCTCGATTTCCGACGCCAAAAACATGGGTATGGGCCCAGACGAGTATGCGAAAGTCTGTTCGTGGCGGGAGAATATAGAAGTTATCGCAAAGGGTTACTTTGAGTACGAAAAGGAACTGAGAAAGTCCAACTCGCTCGACTACGACGATCTTTTGAATAAGGCACTTTACTTACTTAAAACCAACGACGAAGCGCGTGAGTACTATCAGAATAAATTCAGATATATTCACGTCGACGAGTTTCAGGACACTAACAAAGTCCAGTACGATATAGTCAAGATACTGGCGGCGAAGCACGGCAACGTTTTCGTAGTCGGCGACGAGGATCAGAGTATTTACGGCTGGCGCGGCGCTAACTTCGCGAACATTTTCGATTTTCAAAAAGATTTTCCGAACGTAAAGACTTATAAACTCGAACAAAACTATCGTTCGACGAAAAAGATACTCGCGCTTGCGAATAAGATAATCGCGAATAATACGGAAAGACTTGACAAAAAATTGTGGACGGAAAACGCCGACGGAGCGGACGTGAAATACTATGCTGCGCGTTCGGACGGCGACGAAGCCGATTTCGTCGTACAGACGATTCACAACCTGAAAAAGACGTATAATTATAAACTATCCGATTTTGCGATACTGATGCGTATAAATGCGTTGTCGAGAACATTTGAGGAGCGCTTTATACTGTACGGAGTTCCTCATAAGATTTACGGCGGCTTTAAGTTCTACGAGCGAAAGGAAGTCAAAGACATTCTCGCGTACCTTAAAATTATCGGCAATCACAACGACAACGAAGCGATAGCAAGGGTTATCAATTTTCCCAAACGCGGTATCGGCGACGGTACGGTTCAGCAACTTCTCAACTACGCGAACGTAAACGGTACTACGCTTTACGATGTGATCTTCGGACTTGACAAGAACGAGGATCTGCCGGCAGGCGTTATCAAAAAAGTTTTGCCGTTCACCAACGTTTTGCAGTGCATAGACAACGCTTATAATGCATACAAGTCGGGCGGTACGCTTTTCGACCTTACTTGCTACATAATCCGCGCGGGCGGGTTCAGAGAGTTTTACGCCGAGAACACGGAAGAGAACGAAGCGCGAAAGAACAATATCCGCGAACTCGCGCACGGCATCGAACAGTTTGAGCAAGCGAATCCGTCGGCGGGACTTGACGAGTACTTGCAGCAAATCTCGCTGTACAGCGACCTCGACGAAATGGACGAAGCGGGCGACTGCGTGAATATCGCTACGATCCACTCGGCTAAGGGTTTGGAATTCAAGGTCGTGTTCGTCGTGGGGCTTGAGGACGGTATTTTCCCCGATTCAAGAAAAGCGGAAAGCAAAGGCGAGATGGAAGAGGAGCGGCGGCTTATGTACGTTGCCGTGACCCGTGCGAAAGAACGACTTTATCTTACCCGTGCGAAATCGCGTTTCCGTTTCGGTGAGAGAAAAGACGCAATGCCGTCCGAGTTTTTGCGCGAGAGCGGCTTCGAGGACGAGAAGCCGAAAGAGAGCGCTTACTCGCATTATTCCGGTCGTTACGACAGTTACCGCGGCGAACGTTCGTATTCGTCCTACGGCGACTCGTACAATCGTGAAGAAGTACCCGTATATTCGTCGCAACCTAAAGAGAAAAAGACGGTAACTACGAAAATTACCGCGCCCGAAAAGAAACCTCAGAAAGACTTGTCGAAGTTCGGTGCGGGGTGCAAAGTACGACACAAAAAGTTCGGAGAGGGTACCGTCGTCAGTCTCGACGCGAGCGGAGAGCCATACGTCGAAGTAGAATTCAACGGTATCGGCAAGTTAAAATTATTACTTGCGTACGCGCCACTCGAACCTATCGAAAGTTAATGCAAATCAACTTTTCCGCATAAAGACGATATAAATTCAGCATAATTTATGCGGATAAAATACCGGACGAACACCGTAGAAATAACGAAAGGCGGTAAGAAAATGAACGAAAACGACAGAATGAGAGAACTGGTCGACCTACTGAATAAGTATGCGTATCAGTATTATGTTTTGGATGAGCCGACCGTTGCGGACGTGCAGTACGACGCGCTTTACAACGAACTGCTCGCGCTGGAAAAGTCGACGGGTACGGTATTGCCGGACTCGCCCACGCGAAAGATCGGCGGCGACCCGATCAAGGAGTTTACGCCGCATCGCCACCTTAAAAAACTGTATAGTTTGGACAAGTGCAACAGTTACGACGAACTGCGCGAGTGGGATGAGAAGATAAAGAAAATCGCGCCGGACGTGACGTACACGCTCGAGTACAAACTCGACGGGCTTACGTTGTGCCTTACCTATGAGAACGGCTACTTCAAGGGCGCGGCAACCCGCGGTAACGGCGAGGTGGGCGAGGACGTAACCGCGCAGGTTTCGACGATAAAATCGATACCGCTGTCCGTTCCGCATAAAGGCGTTTTCGAAGCGCAAGGCGAGGGAATTATGCGGCTGAGCGCGTTAAAGAAGTACAACGAAACCGCTGCCGAGCCGCTTAAAAACGCGCGTAACGGCGTGGCGGGAGCAATCAGAAATCTCGATCCGAAAGTCACCGCATCGAGAAATCTCGACATTATTTTCTATAACGTTAACTACGTCGAGGACGAAAATATTCTTTCTCAACGCGCGAATATTGACTTCCTGAAACGGAATTCGTTCAAAACCGATATGTTATTCGTTTCGTCGGATATAGAGGAGATAATTCGCAAGATTGACGCGGTGGATCGTAAATCGCTGGATTTTCTTATCGACGGAATGGTAATAAAAGTGGACGATATTGCGCTGCGGGAGCGGCTCGGTTACACGGACAAATTCCCACGCTGGGCGATCGCTTACAAATTCGAAGCGGAAGAAACTACTACGATACTCGAGGACGTGCAATGGAACGTGGGGCGCACCGGAAAACTTACGCCGCTTGCCGTACTTGAACCGGTCGAACTTTGCGGCGCGACGATCCGCCGCGCCACGCTCAACAATTACGGAGATATTCTAAGGAAAAAAGTCAAGATCGGCAGTCGCGTGTTTATCCGCAGATCCAACGACGTGATCCCCGAAATTCTCGGCGTGTCCGAGGACAACGGCGGTAAAGAAATTCCGTTGCCTACCGTGTGCCCGGCGTGCGGCACCGCGCTCGTTGAGGATGGAGCGCATATCTATTGTCCCAACGAAAGTGACTGCCCGCCGCAGATTATCGGCAGACTTACACACTTCGTTTCCAAAGACTGTATGGACATTAAGGGGGTATCAGAGAAATCGATAATCGGGCTTTACGAGAAACTCGGCGTGAAATTCCCGACCGATCTTTATTCGCTTACCAAAGACGACCTTAGCGTTCTCGACGGATTCAAGGACAAAAAAATCGATAACTTCCTCTCGTCGGTCGAGAAGAGCAAGTCCGTTTCGCTCGACCGATTCATAAACGCGTTAGGAATCGAAAACGTCGGAAAAAAATCAGCGCGCGATCTTGCCGAGCGCTTCGGAAGCATATCCGAACTGATGAAAGCGGACGAAGCGACGCTAGTCGAAATCGACGATATAGGCGATATTGTAGCAAAATCAATAACTTCCTATTTTGGAAAACACGCTTGGCTCGTGGAAAAATTCCGCGAAATAGGTATCGACCCGGTAATTAACGCAGCAAAAAACGACGGCGGCGCACTGAAAGGAAAGAAGTTTGTTCTTACCGGAACTTTGCCTACGCTTACGAGATCCGAAGCGACGGAGATTATCGAAAAAGCGGGTGGCGAAACCGCATCGTCGGTATCAAAAAATACCGATTACGTTCTTGCGGGTGAGAACGCGGGGTCGAAACTCGACAAAGCGCGTTTGCTCGGTGTGAAAATCATATCCGAAAGCGATCTTATGGAGCTCGTCGGCGACTGAAATTTTCGCGTAAAAGAACGATTTTTGCTCGTAAACAGTTGAAATTTCCGTACAATAATGCTATACTTGTAAATGCAATGAAGTCAGGCAAACTCACAACGCAGGAATTACGCGAAAACGTGCTCGATAAAATCGAGAGATTTCGTCCCGAAGTATTGCTGTCGGCAGCTCTCGGCGAAGATTGCGCCGCGCTTTCGATAGACGACGTTATACTCGTTTCGTCCGATCCCATCACCGCGGTGGTCGAAACGGAAAAACTCGGTTCTTTGTGCGTTACGGTTTGCTGTAACGACGTTGCGGCTAACGGCGGCGAGCCCGTCGCCATGACGCTGACTATAATCATGCCGGTAACTTGCGGCGCGGGCGACGTGGGCGTGATTATGGACGGAGCGGTCAAAGAAGCGAAGCGGCTGAACGTCGAAATCGTCGGCGGGCATACGGAGTTTTCCGACTGCGTGGTGCGTCCGATAGTTTCGGGTACGGCAATCGGCAAAGTAAAGCGCGTTCTGAAAAAGACCGATCTTCAGCCGGGCGACCGACTTTTCGTAACGAAATCGCTCGCGCTCGAAGGCACGTGTATTCTTGCCGATATCGTAAAGCCCGCGCTTACCGAAGAGGAAAAACGCACGCTCGAAAGATTTAATTCGTCGTTGTCCGTGTCGCGAGAATCGGTCGCGCTGTCAAAACTCGATTCCGTGTCCGCGATGCACGACGTAACGGAAGGCGGGGTACTCGGCGCGGCGGCGGAAATCTGTTTTTCGGTGGGCTTAGGCGCAAATCTTTACGAAAGCAAAATGCCGGTAGCGGAGCTTACCGCGCGGCTGTGCGAGAGTAACGGGGTAGATCCGTTGCGGCTGATATCCAGCGGAAGCATGCTCGCGGCGGTGCGCGGCGACGATACGGAAGCGAAAGCGGCTATGAAAGCCTTAGGCGTAGAATTTACGGAAATCGGCGAAGTGACCGACGACACGGTCGTGACGCTGATAAAAACCGACGGAACGACGGAGAATGTGGACGTTCTTCCCGACGAATTATACAAGTTTTCAGGAGAAAGCAAATGAACAGCATGACGGGCTACGGCAAATTCGTCGTTACCGAACAAGACAGACAAGTGACCGTCGAAATGAAATCGGTCAACAACAGATACCTCGAAATCAACTGCCGTATTCCCAAGGCGTTGTCGGCGGTAGAGGACGCGGTCAAACGCACCGTGAAAAAATACCTTCGCCGCGGTAGCGTGGACGTGTTTTTCAGTTACGAAAATAATTCCGCTCAAGGTAAAAAGCTTACCGTAGACGAAGTACTCGCGTCCGCTTACGTCGACGCTGCGAAAAGTCTCGCGCTTGAATACGATATCGAAAATTCGTTTACCGTCACGGACTTGCTCAGAACCAACGACGTCGTTAAAATCGATGCCGAAGACGACGATGAAGGGCTTCTTAAAGAACTTGTCGAAAAGTGTGCCGAAGGTGCGGTCAAGGAACTCAACCGTATGCGCGGCGTAGAAGGCGCGACCATTCGCGACGATCTCAATAAACTTATCGGAAATATCGATTCGGCATTGACTAAAGCGGAAAAACGCGCTCCTATGGTTGTGGAAGATTATTCCGTAAGACTTAGAGCGAGAATCGAAGAATTACTTAACGGCGTCCCCACGGACGAAGCAAGGCTAATGAACGAAGTTGCGTTTTTTGCAGACAAGGCTGACGTGAATGAGGAAATTTCGCGGTTGCACTCGCATATAGCGCAGTTCCGCGCCGCGCTCGACTCGTCCGATCCGCAGGGCAGAAACCTTGATTTTCTTTCGCAGGAAATCGGCAGAGAAATCAATACGATGGGATCTAAGTCGAACGACACCGAACTTACCAACCTCGTTATTTACATGAAGAACGAACTGGAAAAAATCAAGGAGCAGATCCGCAACGTCGAGTAAAAGACTACGCGGAAGATAAAACGGAGGATAAAGGATTTATGAAGCGAAAGGGATTGCTTATCGTAATATCGGGTCCGAGCGGGGCAGGAAAAGGCACCGTTTATAACGAAGTGCTCGTTCGTCGCCCGGAAATACGTCGTTCCGTGTCTGTGACGACGCGTGCGCCGAGAAAAGGCGAAGTTGACGGAGTACATTATTTCTTTAAGACCGTCGAAGAATATCAGAAGATGATTGCTAACGGCGAATTTTTGGAAACCGCTTCAGTGTACAGTAATTATTACGGTACGCCCAAAGCGCCCGTTTACGAAATGCTTGCCGCCGGCAACGACGTTATGTTCGAGATAGACACGCTGGGAGCAAAACAGATTAAAAGCATTTATCACGAAGCCGTCACGATATTCATTATCCCGCCGTCGTTCGAGATTCTTGAAAAGCGTCTGCGCGCCCGCGGCACGGATTCCGAGGACAGCATAGTCCGCAGACTTTCGTGCGCGAAGAGTGAACTCGCTAAGTATCGCCAGTTCGATTATATAGTCTTTAACGACGAACTTGAAACGTCTATCGAGCGCGTTCTGTCGATAATCGACGCGGAGAAGAGCCGCATACAGAGAAACGAGGACGTTATCAAAGATTACCTCGCGACTCGTAAATAATTAAGAAATTCATTTTTTTCAAGGAGATATAAACCGTTATGATGATCGATCCCCCTATCGATAAACTGATTGCCAAAGTAGGTTGCAAGTACGCTCTCGTCAGCGTTACCGCAAAACGCGCGAGATACCTTCTCGACAAGCGCGGCGATATGCTCGACGCGACAAAAATCAACCCCGTGACCTATGCGGCTAAAGAAATCTACGACGGCAGAGTAGAAACTCGCGTAGAGGACTAGTTCGTGAACCTTAAGGGCAGAAACGTAGTAATAGGCGTGACCGGAGGAATCGCGGCGTACAAGGTATGCTACGTAGTTTCCGCATTGAAAAAATCGGGCGCGAACGTTTACGTCATAATGACGAAGAACGCGACTGAGTTCGTCCGTCCGCTTACCTACGAAACGCTGTCCGGTAACCGCGTGATCGTCGATACGTTCGACCGCGACTTCGAGTGGGAAGTGGAGCACGTGTCGCTCGCGAAAAAAGCCGATCTTTTTCTTGTCGCGCCGTGCACCGCCGACTTTGCCGGCAAACTCGCCGGCGGCATAGCGGATGACTTTATGTCGACTACCGCCATGGCTATGAAGTGTCCGATCGTGCTTGCGCCCGCCATGAACACGAATATGCTCACGAGCGCGGCATACAAGGCGAACGAAGCAATTCTGCGTTCCCGCGGCGTTCTCTTTATAGAGAGCGGATCGGGTCGTCTTGCTTGCGGTGACGAGGGTAAGGGCAGACTTGCCGAACCCGACGAAATCGTGGCGTTCGTGACCGACGTACTTGCGCCTAGGCAAGATTACGACGGTAAAACCGTGCTTGTGACTGCCGGCGGTACGAGCGAGCCTATCGACCCCGTGCGGTTCATTACCAACCGTTCGAGCGGGAAAATGGGCGTTGCCATTGCGGAAAAAGCCTTGCGTAGAGGCGCGAGAGTAATTCTCGTTGCAGGCAATATTACAGTACCCGTACCCGACGGAATCGAACGAGTAAACGTTGCAACTACCGCCGAAATGTACGACGAAGTTATGCGCGCGTTGCCGCAAGCGGATTTTATCGTCAAAGCCGCCGCGCCGGCAGACTACGCCGTAGAATCGTATTCGGATACGAAGATTAAAAGCGAAACGCTTACGCTGAAATTAAAGAAAAACCCCGATATCTCCGCGGCGGTAGGCAAGGTTAAGGGCGATAAAAAACTCGTCGTTTTCAGTGCAGAAACCGATAACTGCGAGAAGAACGCTCGCGAAAAAATGACGAAAAAGAACGCCGATATAGTGGTCTTGAACGACGTTACCAAGCCCGGAGCGGGCTTTAATACCGATACTAATATCGTGACTATTATCACGAAAACGACAAAAGAGGAACTTCCCGTTATGGAAAAATCGGCGATTGCTGATATTTTGCTTGACAGGATAATCGAACTATAGATGATTGCGGAAGTAATAGTCGACATAAGCACTTCGGAAGTCGACAAAGTTTTCGACTACTCGCTGGACGGCTCGCCCGATATTCGGGCGGGTTTTCGCGTACTCGTACCTTTCGGCAGAATGACCGTCGAGGGGTACGTCGTCGGCATAAAAGAAAAGAGCGAGTACCCGGGGCTTAAACCGATAACCAAGAAACTCGACGATTACCCGGTTATTTCCGAAGAGATGCTTGCGCTGATGAATTACATGACCGCGCGGTATCACCTTCGCAAGGTCGACGTTCTGCGGCTGTTTATTCCGGCTCAGATGCGCGGCGGCAGAGTAAAGGAACTCGTCGTAAAGTACGCTCGGATCGCAGACGAATACGTCGGGCGCGACGAAGCGCAGTTTATCCGCTCGTCCGCAACGGCACAGCATGATTTGTTCGCGTATCTCAGCGAATGCGGAAGAGCGAATGTTACCGAACTGAATAAGGATTTTTCCGCGGCTGCGCTTCGTAATCTCGTTGCTCGCGGCATAGTGATTTTAGAGGAAGAAGAATCGCTCCGTACGCCTTACTCCGGGCTTGACGGCGAGAGGAAAAAAGAAGTCGTACTTACGCCTGCACAGAGCGCTGTGGCGGAAAAAATCAATCACGGAGGAAAAGGCGTTTACCTTCTGCACGGCGTTACCGGAAGCGGCAAAACCGAAGTGTATATGCGAGCGATCAGCGACGCGCTGAAAGCGGGTAAAACCGCAATTATGCTCGTTCCGGAAATCTCGCTTACGCCGCAAGTGCTTCGTTCGTTTCGCGCGCGCTTCGGCGACGAAGTCGCACTTCTTCACAGCGGACTGTCGGTGGGCGAGCGTTTCGACGAGTGGCGTAGATTAATCGGCGGCAGAGCGAAAGTCGCGGTAGGCGCGAGGAGCGCCGTGTTCGCACCGCTCAAGAACGTAGGGCTTATCATTATCGACGAGGAGCATGACTCCAGTTACGTTTCCGAGTCTAACCCGCGTTACGTTACGCACGAAGTCGCGGCGTTCCGGGCGAAATACAACGACTGTTCGCTCGTGCTCGGCAGTGCCACTCCGTCGATAGAATCTTATTATAAAGCAACTACCGGCGAGTATAAACTGCTCGAATTACCCGAAAGAGTTAATAAAAGACAACTTCCTGAAATGGAAATCGTCAATATGTGCAAAGAAGTGTACGACGGCAACAACGGAATGTTCTCGCGGCTTCTTCTCAGCGAACTCAAAGAGTGCATGGACAGAAACGAGCAGGCGATTATTTTTATAAACCGCCGCGGGTACTCGTCGTACATGATGTGCCGCAGTTGCGGTTACGTCGCCAAGTGCGAACAATGTGACGTTTCGCTCGTTTATCACAAGGACGAAAACGTCTTGAAATGTCACTATTGCGGCAACCGCTACGCCGTTCTGACCGAGTGTCCCGTGTGCCACTCGCCGCATATAAGGCGCGGATTCGTGGGAACGCAAGCGATAGTCGAGCAACTTTCCGAACTTTTTCCCGACAAAAAGATTTTGCGCATGGATAACGATACCACGCAGAACAAAGATTCACACGCGCGTATATTAGGCGAGTTCGCAGCGAAAAAAGCGAGTATTCTGGTCGGTACGCAAATGATCGCGAAAGGTCACGATTTCCCCGACGTCACGCTGGTCGGCATAGTCGACGCTGACATGAGTCTGCATTTTTCGGACTTCCGCGCGTCGGAGAGAACGTACCAACTCATAACGCAGGTTGCCGGGCGAGCGGGGCGCGATCTGAAGCCGGGCAAAGTCGTTTTACAGACCTATACGCCCAACCATTACGTTTATAAATTCGCGGTAAAAAACGATTATCGCGGTTTTTACGAAAAAGAATCCAACTTGCGCGAAGTCACTAAGTACCCGCCGTTTTCCAAGATCGTCCGAGTACTTGTGTCGGGCGAAAACGAAGAACTTTGTACGATTACGTTGAAAGGAATTTTCGACGAAATCAGTGTGCTTACCAAAGAAAATCCGAACTGTTTCGCTTATTTTGCAGCAATGAAATCGCCCGTCAAGCGTATTCAGAACAAATACCGCGTGCAAATTCTTATGCGGATAACCGACCGCTTTGACAATCTGATAGAAAAAGTGTATAATATAGTTGACGCGCACACTGTTCCGAAAGTGAGCGTTTTCGTGGAAATCAACCCTAATAATTTAAGTTAAACCAGCCCCTAGGAGAAAGAAAATGGCTATCCGTAACATCGTAAAAATAGGCGAACCCGTACTAAGGGAAAAGTGTCGTGAAGTGACTGCGTTCGACGACCGTCTTTCCATACTCATCGACGACATGACGGAAACCATGTTCGCCGCAAACGGCGTAGGCATCGCCGCTCCGCAAGTCGGCATATTAAAGCGCGTGTGCATAGTGTGTACCGACGGCAAAACGATTTACGAACTTGTTAATCCCGTGATAAAAAAAGCGAGCGGAACTCAACGCGGACCCGAGGGGTGTCTTAGCATTCCCGGTCGGCAGGAAACCGTCGTTCGCCCGAAAAAAATCGTTGTCGAAGCCTACGATCGCCACGGCGACGGTTACGTTTACAAAGTCGAGGGATTCGAGGCGGTGGCGTTCTGTCACGAGATCGACCATCTCGACGGTATTCTCTATATAGACAAAGCGGAAAAGAGCGAGGACGAGAGATGAGAGTGGTGTTTTTGGGAACTCCGGACTTTGCCGTTCCGTCGCTTAACGCGCTGTGCGGGAGCGCGGAAGTTGTTGCCGTCGTTTGTCAGCCCGATCGCGAGCGCGACCGCAAGGGCAAAGTTATCGAGGGCGCGGTAAAAAAGCGTGCAGCGGAACTGGGTATTCCGATTTATCAGTTTGAAAAAATTCGTCGCGACGGCGTAGAAACTCTGCGTTCGCTCGCGCCGGATATAATGATTACTTGCGCTTACGGACAGATATTGTCGCAAGAGATTCTCGACATAGCGCCGCTTGGCGTACTCAACGTTCACGGCTCGATTTTGCCGCGTTATCGAGGCAGCGCGCCCATTCAACGCGCACTTATAAACGGTGAAAAGGAAACCGGCGTTACGATAATGAAAACCGATATCGGAATGGATACCGGCGCGATTTTGGCTATAGAAAAACTTCCGATAGCGGACAACGATTACGTCGGCGATGTTTACGACAAACTTTCCGTTGTCGGCGCGGAGCTGCTCGTAAAAACGCTTGCGGGCTATGTAAAGGGCGAAATTAAGCCCGTGCCGCAAGACGACGCGTTTGCAACCGCCGCTCCGCCGCTAAAGAAAGAAGAAGCGTATCTTGATTTTAATAATTCCGAGGAAAGCGTACGCAATATTATCCGCGGCTTTGGCTACGGTGTGTGCGGTTTCCGCGGCGAACAGCTGAAAATTTACCGCGCGGACATTGCTGACAACGAAGCTAATGTGAAGGCAGGTACGGTGATAAAAGCGGTCAAAAACGATTTTATCGTGGCTTGCGGAGAAGGAGCGCTTGCGCTGACCGAAGTGCAGGCGAGCGGGAAAAAACGTATGAGAACCGCGGACTTTCTCAACGGCGTGCACGTTAGTCCCGGCGAAAAACTTACCAAGATCGGCGGTAACGAATGAACACAGCCGAGAGAAATTTAATAGCGGTAAAACTACTTGCAAAGGTTTACGGAGGCGCTTATTCGTCGATAGAACTCAATCGCGAACTCCGCGAGATTACCGACGAGCGCGACCGCGCTTACGTTTCGCGGCTGTTTTACGGAGTATTGGATAAGTCCGTTCAGCTGGATTATATCCTTTCAGAACTTACAAATAAGCGCCCGAAACCCGTTGTTGGTGTAGTGATAAAAACCGGAATTTATATGCTTCGATATATGAACGAGCCGTCCTACGCGGTCGTGAACACGCAAACCGAACTTATCAAAAAGCTAGGCAAGCGCGAGCTTGCCGGATTTGTAAACGCAGTGCTTCGCTCGTCCGCAAGCGTTAAAATTCCGATTGAATCCAGAAATAAAGCGTTCGAACTGTCGGTCAATTATTCGATTCCCGAGTGGGTAACGAAAAAACTTATCGAAGAATACGGTTACGATTTTACCCGTGATTTTATCGCCGCGCAACTTACCGACAAAACTCATGTTCGTGTGAACGAAAAGGAAATAAGCAAGTCGACGTTCCGATTGCTCGTGCCCTCCGCGGAAGAAAGTCCGTGCGGTTTTTTCGTGACTTACGGCGAACTGAAAAATATTAATCCGTCGCTTTACGTCGTGCAGTCGCTCGCCAGCGCGCTCGCCGTCGATTGTTATGTCGCGGGGCTTCCGCACGGAATTAAAACGCTGGATCTGTGTGCCGCGCCGGGCGGTAAAGCGGCGTATCTGGCTGTGCTCATCGGCGCGGACGTAACCGCTTGCGATATTCACCCGCACAGAGTGGAACTTATTAAGTCCTACGCGAAAAAAACGGGCGTAAAAATCAAAGCGCTCGTAAACGACGCGACCGTGTTTTCGCCGTCGTTTGAAAGCGCGTTCGATCTGGTCGTATGCGACGTTCCGTGCAGCGGCGCCGGCGTTATCAAGAATAAGCCCGATATAATGCTCAACCGCAAGGAAGAGGACGTAGCCGCGCTTGCCGAACTTCAGCATAAGATAATTTCCACTGCAGGGCGCTACGTTAAACCCGGCGGCACGCTGTGCTATTCGACTTGCACCGTGTTCAGAGAAGAAAATGAAGGCGTGGCGAACGCTTTTTTAGCCGAAAATCCGGAGTTTGAAAAAGTTCCGGCGGGGTGTGACAAAGTAAAAGCGGACGAGGACGGCTACGTGAGATTATACCCGCAGACGGACGGTTGCGACGGATTTTTCGTGGCGAAGTTCAGGAGGAAAGAAAATGACTAATCTTGCCGATTATACGAAGAGCGAACTCGCCGAAATTCTTAAGAACGAGTATTCTGCGCCGAGTTATCGCGCCGGACAGTTGTACGACGGCGTTACGGCGTTTGACCGCTACGACGAAATGACTACGCTGCCAAAAAAACTCAAAGAGCAGTTGAGCGAAAATTACCGCGACCGCGCGCTGGAGATCGAAAAGAAACTTTTGTCGCGCGACGGCACTGCCAAATATCTTTATAGGCTTAGCGACGGCAACATTATCGAAGGCGCATTTATGAAGCAGAGCTACGGCAATACTCTGTGCGTGTCCACGCAAGTCGGTTGCCGAATGGGCTGTGCGTTCTGCGCTTCGGGAATTGACGGGCTGATAAGAAATCTTACGGCGGGCGAGATATTGTCGCAAGTGCTGTGCGTCAATCGCGACGCGGGCGGAACGAAAGACAGACGCGCCGTGACTAATATCGTGCTTATGGGCAGCGGAGAGCCGCTCGACAATTACGACGAAGTAACTAAGTTTATAAGACTGGTTACGTCGCCCGACGGGCTTAACGTAAGCGAGCGCAATATTTCGCTGTCGACGAGCGGACTCGTGGATAACGTCCGTAGACTTGCAGACGACGGGTTTACCGTTACGCTTACTTTCTCGCTGCACGCGACGACTGACGAGTACCGCAAAAGCATTATGCCGATAGCGAACAAATACTCGATTGCCGAGATTATCGCCGCGGCTAAATATTATTTCGAAAAGACCGGGCGGAGGGTGATATTCGAGTATACCATGATAAAAGGCGTGAATATCAATCATTTCGACGCGGTGCGGCTGAGCGAACTTACCAAGGGGTTCCCGGCGCACGTCAATCTTATTCCGCTCAATCCCGTCAAGGAAAAGAACTTGAAAGGTTGTACGAGAGAAGAGGGCGAACGCTTCTTGCGCAAGTTGACCGAAATGGGAGTGAGCGCTTCGATAAGAAAGTCCAAAGGTGCCGACGTGGGCGGCGCTTGCGGGCAACTGAGAAGAAGTTACGTCGGCGGTGACAAACATGAATAATAACGCCGTTTGCAGAGTTATCGAGCATAAGTCCGATAAATTCATAATCGAATTCGGCGATAAAATCGCGGAAGCGACCGCCAGAGGAAAACTCAAGCGCGACGGAGAAATACTCGTCGGCGACTTTGTGGCGACTGACGAGAGCGCAGGCAAGCCCGTAATTACGAAAGTGCTTCCGCGAAGGAACTCGCTTGTGCGCCCGGCTGTGGCTAACGTGGATCTGGTCGTGGCAGTGGTTGCGCCCGTACCCGAAACAGACGGCTTTCTCGTCGATAAACTTCTCGTAAATTGCAAAAACGCGGGGATCGATTGTCTTATCTGTCTTAATAAATCCGACGTTGCGACGGATGAGAAAGAACGGCTGATAAGCGAGTACGGCGCTGACGCTTTCGGCGTGGTCGTAACTACGGCGATAAGCGGCGACGCTTCGGAACTTATACCTTATCTTAAGGGAAAAGTGGTTTGCTTTGCGGGGCAATCGGCCGTCGGCAAGTCCACGCTGTCAAACGCGATACTGGGCGACAATTCGCGAGTAGTGGGCGAACTCAGCGAGCGTATCGGCAGAGGAAAGAACACTACGACTTCTGCGAGGCTTCTGCGTTCGCCGGACGGGTTCTATTTTGTCGATACTCCGGGCTTTTCGGTGCTGGATACGTTCGGGGTCAAACGTGACGAACTCGCGCTGTATTACGAGGAATACGTCGGACTTGCCGACGGGTGCAAATTTCACCCGTGCACGCATACCGGCGAACCGGGTTGTGCGGTCAAGGTTGCGGTGGAGAATGGAAAACTCAATCGTGACAGATACGAAAGATACGTTAAAATTTACGGTGAACTTAAAGAAGTCGAAAAAAGGAGAACGAAATGAACGAAACGTTTATTGCGCCGAGCGTGCTGTCGGCGGACTTTACGAAGATGGGCGAGGACGTGGCGCGTGTGACGAAAGCGGGAGCGAACATGATTCATTGCGACGTCATGGACGGTATTTTTGTGCCGAATATCAGCTTTGGACCAAAAATGGTCGCGGATATCCGCAAACATACCGATTTGCCGCTAGACGTACATCTTATGATAACTCGTCCCGAGCGCTACCTCGAAACCTTCGCAAAAGCGGGAGCGGATTATATAACCGTGCATACCGAAGCGACCGATTCGCTACGCTATTGCTTGGAAAAGATCCGCGCGCTGGGAGTGAAAAGCGGCGTAGTCATCAGTCCCGACACGGCGCCGGAACGCATATTCGATTATCTCGATCTTGCGGATATGGTGCTCGTCATGAGCGTTTACCCCGGTTTCGGCGGGCAGAAGTTTATTCCGTCTGCGCTCGGAAAACTGAGAACGCTGTCTGCGGAACTTAAAAGAAGAGGACTTAATGCGCGACTCGAAATAGACGGCGGCGTGGGTATTGGCAACGTAGCCGAAATTAAGGCGGCGGGAGCCGATACGATAGTGGCAGGCTCGTCCGTGTTCGGTGCGAAAGATACCGCCGAAGCGATTGCTGCGTTGAGAAATGCTTAGTATGGACCGAGCCATAATATTTCTTAACGGCGATCGTCCGACCGAAAACGATCTTAAAAACGCCTCGGAACTTTCAAAGGACGCGACGATAATCTGTGCGGACGGCGCGTACGATTATCTCGTAGGTAAGGTCGAACCGAATATACTTCTCGGCGACTTCGACAGTATAAAAACGAATCCGGAACTTGCGGGTGCAAAGGTCGTGCGTTATCCGTCCGAAAAAGACTACAGCGACGGTTATATCGCTATGCAAGCGGCGATCGATGCGGGTGCGAAGCGCGTGACGGTTTACGGTGCGTTCGGAGGCAGAGCGGACTATGCTTACGTCAATTTGTCGCTGTTGTATCAGGCGAAAAAAGCGGGCGTGAAAGCTGCATTGGTAGGTAGCGGCAATACGGTAACGCTCGAGAGCGGAATCGTAGAAAAGCAAGTTGCCGTCGGGTCAACCGTTTCGTTTGCACCGTTTTTCGAATCCGCGCATATATTATCATCGGAAGGGTTAAAGTACCCTATACGGGATATTACGTTCAGCCGCGAGCACGCGGACTACGGAGTTTCCAACGTGGCGACGAGCGAACGCATAGCGATCGTTGCGGAGGGAGAGGTGCTTGTCTTTATCCGAGAAAATACATACGGGAGCGGTAGCGATGAAAATAATCTGCGTTAAAGCGCCGCGGTTTCTGCGCGGCATATTGAAATTTTTGTTTGCAAGAAAAAGCGACTAGGGATTCGATCTTGAAATCGGTAGCGACTAAGAACTAAAACAAAAACGCTTATCCGCATATTCGCGGGTAAGCGTTTCTCGTATCGGACAAGTCGGAAAGATCGGGAAGGTAATGAGCCGAGCGTTCCGACAAAAATGCACACAAAAAAGAGTCGCGCAAGGCGACTCCTTTGCGACTGAAAATTTACGCCTTAATCGTTTTTGTTAAGGGTTCTCTGGCAGCGAGTGCAGATATAATCGTTGGGTTTAAGTCCCTCGATATCCGCGCCCACTTTATGAAGATTAGCGCTGAAAGTACGCTTCGTTCTGCGATTAGAATGGCTGACGTTATTACCGCTTACCTTGCCCTTTCCGCACAGCGCGCAAACCTTACTCATAGTGACACCTCCGTTAAAGGAAAAATTGACTTACCGTAATATTGTAACACGTTTGAACGTTTTAGGCAAGCGAAAACGACAAGTTTAGCGAAAATTTTTTTATTATAGGAGAGAAAAACGGCGTGCAGACGGGAAAAAATCAATTTTTTTGCGAAAAATACCGTAAAACCCTTGCCTTATTTGTTAAATTAGGTTAAAATAGACTAGCGGTGTACATATAATTACCGTAGGAGGCACAATGAGCGTCAATACCGTAAACGCTTACGGACGGATCACCGTTACAGAAGAAGCCATAGCCGAAGTTGCAGGAAGTTCCGCGCTCGAGTGCTACGGCGTCGTTGACCTCGTGCCCAAAAATTTGTCCGACAGTTTTTCGGACTTGCTCAAAAAGAAAAAGAATTCGCGTGGCGTTCGCGTGCTTACGAACGGAGACAGAATATTTATCGACTTGTACGTCGTCATGAAGTACGGCGTGTCTATCGACGCAGTCGCGCAAACATTAAAAAAGACGGTCAAATATGATGTCGAAAAGTTCACCGGTATGGTGGTGGACACGATCAACGTGAACGTGCTCGGAATACGCGTCTAATCGCTATTCCTTATTATAATTAAGATTATTTCCAAAATCCATCGGAGGATAAAATGCAAAAATCGATTAACGGCGCAATGTTGCGTAAAATGATATTAAACGGAGCGAAGCTCCTTGACATAAATAAAGAACACGTCGACTCGCTCAACGTATTCCCGGTTCCCGACGGCGACACCGGCACGAATATGTCGCTTACGATGTTCTCGGCGGCGAAAGAAGTTTCTGCTTGCCCCAGTAACAACATCGACGCTCTGTGCGGAGCGATGGCAAAGGGCGCTTTGAGAGGCGCGAGAGGCAACAGCGGCGTTATTACCAGTCAGATATTAAAAGGCATTTCCGACGTTCTGTCGACTTGCAAAGACGAGATTACTTCCAAAAACTTCGCCAAGGCGCTCGCCAAAGGCACCGAGGTCGCGTATAAAGCGGTCACGAAACCCAAAGAAGGAACGATACTTACGGTCGTGCGCGCCATGAGCGAACACGCCGAAAAGATAACCAAAAAGAATATCGAAATCGACGATTTCTTCAATCGCATCATCGAAGCTGGCGAAGAAATGCTGAAAAAGACCCCCGAGATGCTTCCCGTACTCAAAAAAGCGGGTGTGGTCGACGCGGGCGGCAGAGGACTGCTTATCATTTTCCAAGGCTTTTATCACGTGTTGCTCGGGACCGAGGACGTTTCGCTTGCGTTCGACGACAAAGTTCAGGTCGACGACGAGAAGTACAGCGAGAAGTCACATTTCGATTATAACGACCTTGCGGATATCGCGTACGCTTACTGCACTGAGTTCTTTATAATCAATCTTTATAAAAAGACCACCGAAGCCGATATCGACAAGTTCCGTGAGAATCTTATGGCAATCGGCGACTGTGTGCTCGTAATCGGCGACCTTTCCATGGTAAAGGTTCACGTTCACACCAACGAGCCGGGCGTAGCGCTTACCTACGCGCTCGAACTGGGCGAACTCGACAGGCTGAAAATCGAGAACATGCTTGAGCAGAACCGCGCGCTTATCGGTCAGAAGAAAGAGGAACTTAAGCCTTACGGCATCGTTTCCGTTTGCGCAGGCGAGGGTTTATCCACGATATTCAAAGATCTTTTGGTGGATAACGTTATCGAAGGCGGTCAGACTATGAACCCCAGCGCGGACGATATTGCTAAGGCTTGCGACAAAGTCCTCGCAAAAGACGTGTTCGTGCTTCCCAACAACAAGAATATTATTCTCGCGGCGGAGCAGGCAAAGGCGCTTTCGAAACGCAAACTTCACATTATTCCTTCGCACAATATTCCGCAAGGCTTGTCCGCGGTGCTCGCGTTCAATCCCGAAGATACGGCGTCTAACAACGAATCCAACATGATCGACGCGATGCAGTACGTTCGCGCCGGTATGGTTACCTATGCGGTGCGCTCCACGCAGGTCGATAACTTCGATCTTAAAGAGGGCGACATTATCGGCATCGACTCCAAGTCCATCGTCGCAAAGGGTGAGAACGTGAACAAAGTCACGACCGAACTCGTTGACAGAATGATGGACGACGAAGTGACGAATATCACGCTGTACTTCGGCAATAACGTTTCCGAAGAAGAGGCTACTTCGATTGCTGAAGATCTTGCCGCCAAGTACAAGAAGTGCGACGTCGATATTCACTTCGGCGGTCAGCCGCTGTATTATTACATCGTATCGCTCGAATAATTCCTCGGCGATTACCGATTAAAACGCAACGAAAAAGTTATCCACTTTCAAATGGATAACTTTTTGTTATTGACGAGTCGGACGGTAAGCCGCTTGTGAAACGCCGTGAAACAAACAATCCACGAGATATCCACGACAATGTGGATAACTATGTGGATAAGTGCATAACTATTACAAAGTTTTACACACGGTTTGCAATGGTTTCGACCGTTACGAACGGGTTAAAATCATTTTCGTTGCGTTTTAGAAGAGGAAAAACGCTCGCTACGCGTTCTCAGACAGAATTTTCGGAGGAATAAATGCAATTTTCCGACATAAAAGGCTTCGGCGAAAAGCGAATAGCCGCGCTCAAAGCGGCGGGATTTACTTCGCCGGAAAATTTGATTACTTATTTTCCGTCGCGATATATCGACACGGCAAACCTTGCGTACCTGAAAACGGCTAACGAGGGTGACCGCGTCGTTATTTGCGCGTGTACTCACGAAACTCCGAAAGTAGCATATATACGAAAGAGATTGAATCTCGTAAAAGTCAGGTTTATTTACGACGGAGCGACGGTGTGGTGCAGTTGGTTTAATCAGCCGTTTATGGCGAAAAATATCGTTCCCGAGCGTTATTATTACGTTGCAGGCAAACTGAAGAAGCATAGGTCAACCTACGAGATTGTCGCGCCCGAATTAGTTAAATTCACCGGATCCGAACCGCCGGTTATCCCGGTATATAAACCTATAGGTAAAGTAAATTCTGCGCTGATATCCGAAGCGATTCGCGCGGCGCTGAACGCGGTTAGTGTGGACAGTTATATTCCTAACCGCATAAGCGAAAAATATGAACTCGGGAATATCGATAAAGCGTTCGCTGCGATTCATTTTCCTAAAAGTATGCGGGAAGTCGTTGAGGCGCAAAGATTGCTGTCGATAGAACGGCTGTCGTACATGCTGGCGGCGTATTCGCTGATTAAAGCGTCGGTAGGCGACGAACGCGTATATATATATAAAGATAAAAGGGCGGAACTGGAAGCCGCGATTGCTACGCTTCCGTACGAACTGACCGCGGCTCAGCGGCGGTGCCTTGACGCGCTCGTTGAAGGATTCGCTTCGGATAGAAAAGTCAACGCGCTTTTAGAGGGCGACGTCGGTTGCGGCAAAACCGTCGTGGCGATGCTTTGTATGTATTACGCCGCGTTGTCCGGGTATCAGTCCGTGTTGATGGCGCCGACCGAAATTCTCGCCAGACAGCATTACCGCAACGCTATCGGATTTTTGGAGAAGCTCGGACTTCGTTGCGGATATATTTCAGGATCCATGACGAAGCGCGAACGCGACGAAGCTGCGTTTAATATCGCGGTCGGAAATTACGATTGCGTTTTCGGCACGCACGCCGTTATTTCCGAGAGCGTAAAGTTCAAAAATCTGTCGCTTGTCATTGCGGATGAACAGCATCGTTTCGGAGTTGCTCAGCGCGCCGCGCTCGAAAACAAATCGGACGGAGCGGATTCGATAGTAATGTCCGCAACACCTATTCCGAGAACGCTTGCGCTCACGTTGTTTGCCGATCTCAGTCGGTTGGTTATCGACGAACTGCCAGTCGGTAAAGCGAAGGTTAACACGCGCTTCGTGCCCGCGGAACGAGAGAAGGGCATGTGGGATTACGTTGCCGTAAAAGCCGCGGCGGGCGAACAAACTTACGTCGTGGCTCCGAGAATTTCTGCCGACGACGATGACGCAAAGACGAACGCGGAAGAAATTTACGATCGCTACAAGTCGCGCTTCGGCGACGCTATCGCGCTTGTTCACGGCAAGCAGAAAGAAGCCGAAAGAAATGAGAATATGCGTAGGTTTGCGGCGGGCAATGTCAAAATACTAGTCGCGACTACCGTGATTGAAGTAGGTGTAGACGTGAGCAATGCCACGACCATGATAATTTACGATTCCGACCGATTCGGACTATCGCAATTACACCAACTTCGCGGAAGAGTTGGCAGAGGAAAAATCGATTCGTTTTGTTTCGTTCTTTCGTCTACCGACAGCCCTGACGCGAGGGCAAGACTCGACAAATTTATTTCGTGTTCCGACGGATTCGAACTTGCGGAGTACGACTTTAAGGTTCGCGGCGCGGGCGATTTCATAGGCTACAGCCAGCACGGCAACGGCGGTAGTTTCCCCACCGACCCCGACCTTATCGCGCTTTGCAAGTCCATAAAGGACGATATTCTTCTCGATCCGGCGGCTGCCGATAAAATCAGACAATCTCTCGCTGGCGGCAAAAGCGAATTCTTTAATAAATTAACGCTCAATTGATAGTCTTAATAACTTCCCGTTATGGAAAACCGTTGATTTATTATTGATTTCATAATTTCGGAAAAGACTTCGGATACGTTACGATTTCCGAAGTTTTTTATATGAATTTAATTCCGAAATTTTTATTAAAACGCTTGACAGCGCCGCATAAGGCAATTATAATATAGATATCCTAGTAAAAAGGTAGTGATTGGATTGAAACTGTCTACGCGTGCTCGTTACGGGCTGAGGATAACGTTTTTGATCGGTTTGGCAT
>ENA-UEYI01000018-UEYI01000018.1-human-gut-metagenome-genome-assembly--contig:-NODE-18-length-121374-cov-7.041180_pt1 | contig 121374 bp, 81 predicted proteins | sample MGYA00242900_ERZ507916 | MGnify/ENA primary metagenome ERZ507916 (study PRJEB26167, sample SAMN06115521) | human gut metagenome | host: Homo sapiens | place: China:Chongqing | collected 2015-09-02...
CGACGCTGTACGCCCCCGTACTGCTAGGGAGTTTACCGATGAAATCGTTGATTTTTGGCAGTCAAAAATAATCGCTTCCGGTGTACGCCAAGCCCGCTTTTTTCTTCGCTTGAAAAAAGTATTATTACGAAAAGTCACTGCTTTCCGTAATAATACTCTTTTAAAAGATAAAGTCCGTTCTTATTGTAGGGGATCCTCACGCTCACTCCGTTCGCCCGAGGTTTGACGGCGGGGAAACGGAAAGGTTCCGTTAAAATTTATAACTTCTTATCAGAAATTCGGGTTTTAGGGGCGAATTGCCGCTCCTTACTCAACCGACTCTATTATTTATATACTTCTTAAATTTCCCTAAAATTTCGTCGACGAGCGCTGCGTCGGTGCTTTCCACCATTACGCGGACTTTCGGTTCGGTGCCGCTCATTCTGACGATAATTCTGCCGTTGTCGGCAAGTTGTTTCTCCGCTTCTTCGGTCATGGCGCGCATGGTTTTGTCATACATAATCGAAGGGTCGGCGTACTCGGCGATCGCTTTCTGCGGCACGAGCGTAAGCCGTTCTATCCTCTCGAGCGTACCCGCCTTATACAGCGACTTAGCGAGGAACATAGCGCTCATAAGTCCGTCGCCGGTGGTAGCCGCGGGGTACACTATGTAATGCCCGCTCTGCTCGCCGCCGATATTATAGCCTTTACGAAACATAAGGTCGCAGATATACTTATCGCCGACGGGCGTACGCACGAGCCGTCTGCCGTTCTCTCTCAGTTTGTTTTCGAGCGCGAGGTTATTGAGTATAGTACCCACGACCACGCCGTCCTTGATATCCATACCCTTGGCGATATTGTAAAGCACGGTATCGCCGTCGATGATCTCGCCGTCCATAACCACGCTGAGCCGATCGGCGTCGCCGTCGAACGCGAAGCCGAGTCTGCAATCGCTGCCTTTCATACTGTTGCGGACGTAATCGGGGTGGAGCGCGCCGCAACCGCTGTTGATTTTCTCGCCGCGCAGTTTGCAATTATCCACCATAACGGTCGCGCCCAAGCGACGGAACGCTTCTTCCGCGACGGTCGAAGCCGCGCCGTAGCCGCAATCGAGCCATACTTTCAGCCCGCGGAAATCGGCGTTCACCGCAGACACTACGTAATCGATATACTCGGCTCTGCCGTTGCCGCCGCTATATACCTTGCCGCCGCCTTTGATCGCGGGCGGATTGTCGATATAGTACTCTACGCTGCCCTCTTGCTCTTCGCTGTACTTCACGCCGTTGCCGTCGAAAACTTTGATGCCGTTGTACTCGGGCGGATTGTGCGAAGCGGAAATCATAATACCGCAAGCCGCGCCGTGCTTTTTCGCGAGCATAGCCACCGCGGGCGTGGGTACGATGCCGGGCAGCATGACTTCGCCGCCCATATCCGTCAATCCCTTGACGAGCGCGGTTTCCAGTTCCTCGCCGGACACGCGCGTGTCGCGCCCCACGACAAACGTTCCGCCGCCGTAAATCTCGCCGAGCGCAAGCCCGGTCTTGTAAGCCAGCGTTTCGTCGAGTTTTTCGCCGTACTTACCTCTTATTCCGTCCGTGCCGAAATATTTACCCATACTCTTATTCTCCTTTTTGCCGAACGCCGCAAAGATTCGGTTGGCGCGACGGTCGACTATACTATTTTAATATTTTACGGCGTATTTTGTCAAGTGCGCGCGCTTATATTGACAAACATTTCGGAATATAGTAAAATAAACAAGTGCGCCGAGGCTTCGTTTCCCTCGCCCACAGCACCATTATATGCAAGCCGGCTCGCCCGCGCTCAACCTTAATAACGGAGATTTAGTCGCAATGACCGATAAAATAATTCAGACCGTGCTCGATTTCCTCAGCCGCGTGTTCGTGTACCCCGAAATCGTCACCACTCTCATCGCTATTCTGCCCATCGTCGAAGCAAGGCTCGCCATACCAATAGGTTTGGGCTTAGGTATGGGCTATATAAAGTCGTGGCTGTTCGCGTTTGTCGGCTCGTCGCTGATAGTGCCTTTGCTTCTTTTAGTGCTGATACCGTTCGTCAAGTGGCTGGCGAAAACCAAACTTTTCCACAAACTCGGCGAAGTCGTTTACGAGAAGTTCGAAAGCAAAAGTAAGTCCGTGGGCGAAGCCGACGAGGACGGCGAAGTCCCGCCGGAAATAAGGCGCAAACGCGACCTTAAAAAAATGCTGGGCGTATTCGTGTTCGTCGCGATTCCTCTGCCGCTCACGGGCGTGTGGACGGGTTCGGCGGTGGCTTCTATCGTCAAACTGCCCTACGGAAAAGCGGTCGCGTCGGTTATCGCAGGCAACCTCGTGGCTAGCCTTATAATACTTCTTCTCTGCCGCTTTTTCAACGCTTATATCAACTATATCATACTCGCGCTCGCGCTGATCGCTATCGTGGTGGTACTCGTGCTGATCGTCAAAGTGATCGTTCACAAGCCGAAAACCGCCGAAGCCGCCGATCCGCAAGAGGACGACGCGGACAAAAAGGACTGAAAACTTTATCACGGCAACAAAGTCGTACCGCGGCGGGGAATCCGCGAATACGATAAATTGCCGGGAGTTTATTTACAAAATCGATCGTGCGGTCGGGCAAAACCGACGAGAGGACGAAGCGTGCCGAAAGGCTCAACCGAACGCTTATCCGCTCGTGTCCGCTATCACGGACGAAATATTTTATACGTGGACCAACCGGGGTTCGGTCCGAAGGAGAATAAGAAAACATGTGTGGAATAGTAGGATTTGCCGGGCGGAAACAAGCCGCGCCGGTACTTATGGACGGACTTAAAAAACTGGAATACCGCGGCTACGACTCAAGCGGCGTTGCGGTCATAGACGGCGACGGCAATATCGAAGTAGTCAAAGCCAAGGGGCGGCTTCAGAGCCTTATCGACAAGACGGACGGCGACAAGACTCTACACGGAAGCGTGGGCGTGGGGCATACGCGCTGGGCGACTCACGGCGAGCCGAACGACGTCAATTCGCACCCGCACTTGTCGCGCGACGGCAAGTTCGCGGTCGTACATAACGGAATTATCGAAAACTATATAGAACTGCGCGAGTTCCTTATCGTGCGCGGCTACGAGTTCCGCTCGGAAACGGACACCGAAGTCATCGCGCATCTTCTCGAGTACTACTACGGCGGCGATATGCTCGACTGTATGCGGAAAGTTCTGAACAAGCTCGTGGGTTCGTACGCGCTCGGCGTGCTGTATAGCGGCACTCCCGAGGCTTTTTACGCGGTCAGAAAGGACAGTCCGCTCGTAGTGGGTCTGGGCGACGGCGAGAACTTCGTCGCCAGCGATATGCCCGCGCTTCTCCGCCATACACGCCGTTTTATTCTGCTCGGCGAGGGCGAAATCGTACGCGTCGCCGCCGATTCGGTGGATATTTTCAACCGCAATATGGAAAAAGTCGAGCACGAAATCGTCACCGTCGACTGGGACGAAGCAACCGCCGAAAAGAACGGTTACCCGCACTTTATGCTGAAAGAAATTCACGAGCAGCCGCGGGCGCTTGCGGCGGTGCTTTCGCGCATAAAGGGCGACGAAATCGTCCTCGACAACGTGAAATTCACTGCGGACGAGATAAAAAATATCGCGAAAATCAATATTATCGGCTGCGGCTCGGCTTATCACGCGGGCATTATCGGCAAGTACTTTATCGAGCGCGTTTGCCGCAAGCCCGTCGAGGTCGACCTCGCTTCAGAGTTTCGCTACCGCAAACCCATCATCGGCAAAAACACGCTCACGATCGTGATATCGCAAAGCGGCGAAACCGCCGACACGCTGGCGGCTCTGCGCGAAGCAAAGCGGCTCGGCAGCCGCACGCTCGCCGTCGTCAACGTTCTCGGTTCGTCGATCGCGCGCGAAGCCGACGACGTTCTCTACACTCTCGCGGGTCCCGAAATCGCCGTCGCGACCACCAAGGGCTATACCACTCAAGTCGCCGCGCTGTACCTTATCGGACTGTACTTCGCGGGCGTTATCGTCTCGATTCCGTCCGAAGAATACGCGGGGCTTCTGAATTCTCTGAAAAACCTGCCGGCAGCGGTCGAAGAAATCCTTGCCGCGCCCGAAAAGATCCAGTACCTCGCCGCGCAGTACGCCGGCGCCCGCGACGTGTTCTTTATCGGCAGAGGTATGGACTACGCTTCCGCGCTCGAGGGTGCGCTCAAACTCAAGGAAATTTCCTATATCCACGCCGAAGCCTACCCCGCCGGCGAACTCAAGCACGGCACGATCTCGCTTATCGAGAAAGGTTCGCCCGTAATTACCGTCGCCGTCGACCCCGACCTGTTCGAAAAAACGCTGTCTAACGCCGTCGAGGTCGCTACCCGCGGCGCAAGCGTGATCGCCGTAGCGGCAAAGACTAACGCGCGTATCGAGCAGAAAGCCGATCACACCGTGTTTATCCCCGAGTGCAGTCCGCTTATCGCGCCCGTACTCACCGCCGTAGTTCTGCAACTTTTCGGCTACTACGTCGCCGCCGCCAAAGGCCTAGACATCGACAAACCGCGCAACCTCGCAAAGTCGGTAACAGTAGAATAAAGGGCGGTAATTCGCCCTAAAATCCGAATTTTTAATAGGATAGTTTTATTTTAATAGATTAGTTTTGGTAGGATAGTTATTTTTAATGGTGTAACTGTTACTTGTGAAAGCGAGTAACAGTTATACTTTTTTCAAGCGAAGAAAAAAGTATCAAAAAAGTCGCCGAGGACACTTGCGACTGTGTCCTCGGACTCCCGCAACGCTTTTAAAGATAATTACTCATCTATTGTAAGGGAGTCCACGCGCGGCGGGCCGCCGCGCTCTGAATGACGTGGTAAGAGTAAGACTACGCGTTCGATTTTAAATTATAACGAGCACTTTCCGTCCTTAACCGTCATTCAGAGAGAAAAGGCAATTGCCCCGAACTACCCGGGCAATTGCCTTTTCTTGTGGAATCCCATACATAAAACAAGTATTTGTCTTTATTATTCGATTACTTTTCCACCGCGGCTTTACGTTCCATAACCTCGCGGAGGAACTTTTTCTCTTCGGCGGTGAACTTGTCGGTACGGTCGTAGAAATACAAGCCGTTGACTTCCTGTTCGACGTCGTAGAGTTGCGTATAGCAAAGCGCCCAGCACTTTGGGTTGTCGAGAAGCACGTCGGTCAGCCCTTTGTAGCGCGCGAGAAACTCGTCGCGGTCCTTAGGCGTGTTGCCGTACCCCCAGCCGCCGCCCTCGCCCGGCATCTTGATTCCGCCGTACTCGGACACCCAGTAAGGCGTGCCGTTGTACTTTTGCCGATCGGGGAAATTGACGAACAGTCCGTCCGCTTCCTTATAGTACCCGGCGAATTTTTCGGGGTCTTGCTCGTAGCAATGGATATCGAAAGTATCGGTCGTGACGTGGAAGTTTCCGCTCGTGTCGATAACGGGGCGCATATTGTCCAGACTTTTCACCACGCGGTACAGAACGTCCAACATTTTGCCGTCCTGCTGATGGCGCCGTCCGTCCTTGTCCACGCGATCCCAAGTTTCGTTAAGACAGCACCAGCCGATAATCGACGGGTGATTGTAGTCGCGCTTGACTTCCTCGAGCCAGTCGGGAATGATCTCGGCAAGGCAAGTGAAATCGTCGTTATGAATATTCCAGTCGGGGTACTCGTCCCAGATCATATAACCCGCTTTGTCCGCGGCATAGATCGCAAGCGGCTCGAAAACCTTTTCGTGGAAGCGCGCGCCGTTGAATCCGAGTTCCATCGACAGCCTTACGTCCTCGTCGAAGCGGCTGACGTCGGGCGCGGTGTAAATGCCGTCCTTATAAAAGCCCTGATCGAGAATAAATCTGCCGAAAACCGAACGCCCGTTAAGGTAGAACTTACCGTCGCGGAGCGCTACCGAGCGCATACCGAAATAGGAATAAACCTCGTCAAGCACGGTTTCGCCGTCTTTCAGCGTGAATTTAAGGTCGTAAAGATTGCCTTGTCCCAAATCCCAGAGGTGCATTTCGCTGAGTCCGAGGTCGAAAGCGACGTGACCGCAATCGAAGTTCACGGTTCTCTCTCCCACGGTTTTGCCGCCGAACGAAGCGGTGGCGGTAAGCGTAACGCCGCCCGAACGCGCGGTATTGAGTTCGACCGCGAGAACGCCGCGCTCGACTACCGGGGTAAGACGGAAAAAGTCGATATGCTGCGGCTCGACCGCTTCTACCCACACCGTTTGCCAGATACCCGTGGTGCGGGTGTAATGACAGCCGCGCGAGTCGGTCGTGGGCGCCTGTTTGCCCGCGCCGTACTTGGCGTTTCTGATATCGTCCTCGGCAAGCACGGTAACGTAGTTGTTCTCGTCGCCGAGGTAATCGGTAATATCGAAACTGAACGGCCAGTAGCCGCCGACGTGAGTGCCGACGAGTTTGCCGTTAACGTACACGGTCGCTTTGTGATCGACCGCGCCGAAGTGCAAAATCTTTCTCTTGCCGTCGAAACTCTTCGGAAACTTAAGGTCGCGGCGGTAAAGCACCGCGTCCATAAAGCCCTTGTAGCCTATGCCCGAAAGGTCGGATTCGGGCGCAAACGGCACGATTATCTTCTTAGAGAAATGCTCAGTCTGAAACGTGCGCTCGCTGTACGAGTTCTTCTCGCCGGCAAGGTCGATCTCGAACTCCCACTCGCCGTTGAGGTTAAGCCAGTTTTCACGCCTTAGTTGCGGGTCGGGAAACTCCGGGCGCGGCACCGAAACGTTGATATTTTCTTTCATCGTAAACTCCTTAATGCGCGGCGCGGCGATCTTAGCCGTCGTGCGCTGTGATTGTGAATAGTTTATATCAAATCGCCGTTTATGTCAAAACAAATATATTTACTAATCAATCGTTTTTTTGACTTTTTCTATCGTCTTTAATCTTCGTGTTTGTTTTCTTCGCTATCGGGGTTATCGGTTTTCGCTTGCTCGCCTCGGTCGGGCTTTTTCTCTTGCGGCACGTCCGGATAACTTCCGTAATCTCCGAAATAATCGGACGGTTTATTCGCACCCAACCCCGTTTTCACGCCGTTCTTTTCGCGTTTTTTCTTGCGAACTCCGCCGTAAATAAGCGCGAACAGCACCGAGCCTACTATCGCCGATACGACCAGAACACCGATAACTACAAGCGGATAGAATAAAACAAACAAAAATATCAGCGCAAGCCCTTTGCCCGCGTCGGAACTGCTCGTCGTTTCTTCCGAACACAGTCTGAACTTAAGTTCGCCGTCCGGGAGTGCGTCGAGGTTACGGACGTACCCGGTTTCGGTTTTCGTCCAGTTCTGCTTGTCTTGTACGGGCTTACTCGACAGTCTTTTCGGGTAATCGTAAATATAGTACGGCGTGTTGATGACGATCTCGAGCGTGCCGAACTTCGCCCAGGTCGAAGCGGGCGAAAGCAAGTATTCGTACTCGTAAACCGCGGGAGTACGCCCCGTATCGATACTCGGAAACACGGGCGCGGTAACTACGTTCACCGCTCTGCCTCCCGCCGGCACGGTCATTTCGTACTCGTACCAGCGAAGAAGCCCGCGCATTTCATACTGCCACGGAATACCGGTAACGCAACCGCCGCCGTATTCGCCGCGTTCCATTTTATCCGCCACCGCGTTGAAATAGTCCACGCGGGTTATATTCCCGTTCTCGTCGTAGTTTTCGAAAATAAGATCGGCAAGCGTGGTCGCGACCGTGCTTTCGAGCGTAGCCGTACCCGCCGTAGGCTTTTCCATGCCGACGTTCGTGTAGATCGTCCAGCGATCCGCGGTAATACTTACGTTTTCGCCGAGAACGTAAACGACGATTTTGTCGCCGTTGTTTGCGGATACGCCTATTCTGCACCCGCTGTTCATGCTGTGATACGAATTCGCATTCATAACGATATACTTGGTTTTGTCGACGTTTTCCGCCTTGAACTCTATCGCCGCAGTCGCCGCGGGATATGTCTTATCGTCGATACCCGAAAAACGGAACGTGTACGCCGTGACGGGCAAATCGGTCTTGTAAAAGCCTTCGTTATCGTAATCGTCGCGGATCTTGTCTATGTCGGAAAGATCGAAATTCCCGTTCGAATCGGTAAAGCGCAAAGTCGTTTTCACCGCTTCGCCGTTCACCGTGACCGTGTACTTTTTCGCCGCTTCGTCGAACTTCTCGTCCTGAAGATAAGCGGGCGCGTGTCCGAACGGGAACGCTAGCGTTGCCGTCACGTCGTAATCGGCAGGGTTATAGAAATGATATTCCGCCGTAACCCGCGCGTTGTAATTATCGATCGTTCGTTCTTCGCTATAATAGTTCGACGGAAACTCGTGAATATCGAAAGTGAGAATTTCCGACTCGACTTCGAGCGGGCAATTCTCTCCCCGCACGCCCACGCCCGACGAGTTCGTACCCGACCAATGCCGTTGCGCCGAGTTCGCGTACGCCGCGCCGCCCGACGCTCCGAACGTAAGCGAGCAAACCGCGATAACGAGCGCCGTCACCGCCGCAAAAACGATTTTTCGTAGTTTTTTACCGTCCATTTTCGCCTCCCGTCCGTCGTGATTTTTTAGTTTCCTTTTTTATATTATACCATATTTTCCCTCTTATTGCAATACTTTTCGGAAAACTATGGCAATAAGGATTCTCTGCCGTAGGGGATCCTCACGCTCCACAGGTCGCAATCATAGATTGCTCCCCGAGATTTCTAAAAATAGTCCACCGGACTATTTTTACGGTGCTACGCACCGCCGCGTCGCGCTCAGGATGACGGAGATAGAACGGAAAGTGCGTGTTATGATTTAAAATTATAACGAAACCTTTCCGTTTTTAACCGCCATTCAGAGCGCAAAGGTCATCGTCTTTTTCGGACGATGACCTTTGCGCGTGGAATCCCCTGCATTAAACGAATAATTATTCTTATTATATTTACTCTGCCGACAGTTACTTCAATAATTTTTCGAGAATCTCGCCGACCATTTTCGGGTTAGCCTTACCCTTGGTGGCTTTCATCGTCTGCCCCACGAAGAACGAAACGACTTTCGAGTTGCCCGCGAGGTAATCGGCAACTACTTTCGGGTTGGCGTCGATAACGCTTTTTACCACCGCTTCGAGTTCGCCCGAGTCGTTTGACTGACGAAGCCCGAGTTCGTCCAGCACGGCGGCGGGCTTATCGTCCGTACCCCACACGCGCGGCAAAATCTCTTTCTGCACTGCGGCAAGACTTGCCGCTCCCTCGTCCACGAGCGCGAGCATTTCGGCGAGCTGCGCCGGCGTAACGCGCACGTTCACGTCCTCTGCGCCCGGTTCTTTTCCCAGCCGCATAACGTCGCCCATAATGAAGTTGGCGGCTTTTTTAGGCGTAGCTCCAGACGCGACCGTGCCGTCGAACAGGTCTGCTATCGCGACGTCCGCGGTAAGAAGCGCCGCGTCGTAATCGGACAAGCCGTACTCGCCCGTGTACTTTTTCACGCGTTCGGCGGGGAGCGCGGGAACGGTGGCGCGGATCTTTTCCACGTCCTCGTCGGTCATAACCACCGGCATAAGGTCGGGTTCCGGAAAATACCGATAGTCGTGCGCGTCCTCTTTGCCGCGCATACTGCTGCCCTCGCCCGCCGCGTCGTCCCAACGCCGCGTTTCCTGTCTTACCGTGCCGCCGCTTTCGATAAGTTCGATCTGCCGCTCCGCCTCGTACTTGCACGAGCGAAGCACCGCGCGGAACGAATTGAGGTTCTTGGTTTCGGTGCGCGTGCCGAGCGGCTCGCCCTTTTTCGCCACCGACAGATTGACGTCGCAACGCAAACTGCCCTCTTGCATCTTCACGTCGCTCACTCCGGTGTATTTGATAATGTTTTTCAGCGCGGTAAGGAACGCCACGGCGTCCTCGGGCGAGTGCATATCAGGTTCGGTGACGATCTCGATAAGCGGCACTCCGCAACGATTGTAATCGACGCGGGTCACGCCGCCCTCGTGGATAAGTTTGCCCGCGTCCTCTTCGAGGTGAATACGGTTAAGTCTGACGAACTTTTCTTCGCCGTCGTCGGATACGAAACTTATCCCGCCGCCGCGGCACAGCGGCAAGTCGTACTGGCTGGTCTGCCACGCCTTGGGAAGGTCGGGGTAAAAGTAATTCTTTCTGTCCCACTTGCTGAACTTCGCGATTTCGCACCCGAGCGCCAGCCCGGCTTTGACGGTGTATTCGACCGCTTTGCGGTTGAGCGACGGCATAGTGCCGGGGAAGCCGGAGCAGATCGGGCAGCAATGCGTATTCGGTTCGCCGCCGAATACGTTCGGACACGAGCAGAAAATCTTGGTCGCGGTTTTCAGTTCGCAGTGTATTTCAAGACCTATGGTAATTTCGTAATCGCTCGTCATCACGCGTTCTCCTTTTCAAAAGTTTCCGCAGCGCCGAACAGCGCTTTTTCTCCGAAAGCGCGACCGATGAGTTGCAAACCGACGGGCAAGCCTTTATCGTCCTTGCCGCACGGAATACTGATCGCCGGAATCCCCGCGATGTTCACCGGCACGGTGAATATATCCGACGTGTAAGTTTCCGTCACGTCCTTGACTTTCTTCCCGATCTCGAACGCCGTCGTGGGCGACGTCGGACCTAAGATAAAGTCGCACTCGCCGAGCGCCGCGTCGAAGTCCGCTTTGATTTTCGTGCGCACTTTGGACGCTTTGAGATAGTACGCGTCGTAATAACCGCTGGAGAGAACGTAGTTGCCGATCATAATGCGGCGTTTGACTTCCGCGCCGAAGCCCGCGGTACGCGACTTGTAATAAGTATCGATATAGTCCGCGCCCTCCACGCGCTCGCCGTACTTCACTCCGTCGAACCTCGCGAGGTTACTGCTCGCTTCCGCGCACGCGATAACGTAATAGGTCGCAAGCGCCGCGTCGAACGAGGATACGGAAACTTCCTTGAGCCTAGCGCCCGCGCGTTCGTAAAAAGCCGCGGCGTTCATGACCTTTTCGCGCACGACGGGCGAAAATTCCTGTTCGAAAAACTCTTTCGGAAGCCCTATCGTCAAGCCTTTCACTCCGAGCGAATAGTCGGTATACTTCTCTTTCGCAGGCGCGCTCGTCGAGTCAAGCGGATCGTGACCCGAGATTACGTCGAACAAAAGCGCGTTGTCCGCCACCGTGCGGGTGAGCGGTCCGATCTGGTCGAGCGAAGAAGCGAACGCGATAAGCCCGTAGCGCGAAACCGCGGAATAAGTCGGTTTCAGCCCCACCACGCCGCAGAACGCCGCGGGCTGACGGATACTTCCGCCCGTGTCCGAGCCGAGCGAGCCGTACGCTTCGAACGCCGCGACCGCGCTTGCCGAGCCGCCGCTGCTGCCGCCCGGAACGCGAGTCGGGTCGACGGCGTTTTTCACCGGACCGAACGCCGAATTCTCGTTGGACGATCCCATAGCGAATTCGTCCATATTGGTTTTGCCCAAGATAACCGCGCCCGCTTCTTTCAGTTTTTTCACCACCGTCGCGTCGAACGGCGGGATATAATTCTCGATGAACTTCGACGCGCAAGTCGTGCGCACGCCCTTCGTGGAAATATTGTCCTTTACGAGGATAGGCACGCCGCCGAGTACGCCCGCGTTTTCGCCCTGTCCGATCTTCTCGTCCGCGGCTTTGGCGGCGGCAAGCGCGCCCTCGCGGTCAACCGTAAGCACGGCGTTGAGGTCTTTCGCCTCGTCTATTCTGTCAAGCGCGGCTTCCGTAACTTCGGTAGCCGAAACCCGCTTTTCCGCGATCGCGTTTCTTATCTCTATAAGGCTGAGTCTTAATAAGTCGTTCACTTTATTCCACCACCCTTTTCACGATATAAGCCTCGCCGTCGGTTTCGGGCGCGTTTTTCAGTAATTCTTCTCTGTCCGCAGGCTCGCCCGGCACGTCGTCGCGCAGTACGTTGACGTACGGCAGAACGTGAGCCGTGGGCGGTACGTCGGACACGTCCACCGCGTCCAGCGCGCGGAAACGCTCCAGCGTGTTGTCGAGGTGCCGACCGATCTCCGCCAGTTCTTCGTCCGTAAAACTCAGCCGACTGAGCGTGGCGATATGCAATATCTCCTCTTTATCGATGTTCATAACTCGTTTCTCCTCTTTCCGCGCGGCGCGACCGACCCGATCGCGCCATTTCCGCGGGAACCGCAGTAATCGTAAACCCGGTCGTCGGCAAAAAACTAACCGCCCGACAATTTACGCCTAATTATAATATAATCCCGCGATAAAGTCAAGGCGTTTTCGCGCTTTCCCTTTACCTCGGTAAAGAAGATCGGACGATTTTTACAAGGCTCGTTATCCGTTCCTCATCGTATCGTTGACAAAAACTCCGCCCCGTGCTATTATTAGGGTTAGTTTAACTATCACTAATAATTTTTGCGGACAATATGACGGCTAATTATGCGTTAAACTCCGCTCCGCGTACCTCTGGTACGCGTCCGGTCGTTTGCCTTTAATTATCTCGTCTTTGTTGCCGCAAAAACGCTTCGCGCCTTAAAAACTTGAATTTTTCGATGATTTCGTGCGGTGGAATGCGACGGCGTACCGGACGTACGCCTAGCAATCCAACACGCGAAAGCGTTTATCGTAAAGAACAGATTTTTCGATGATTTCGGATGGCGGCGAGCGACGGCGTATCGGGTAATACGTCTAGCGAGCCGACAACCGAAAGCGCGAAAAAGATGTCTTTACGACGGAAAAAACTGTTTTTAAGGTTACTACCGATGGCTAAACTAACCCTATACAAACAAAAAAAGAGAGAAAACACGATGCACCCGTATCTTTTCGGAAAAATACCGTCGTATTCGGTCATGATGATAATCGGCATACTCGCCGCGGTCGTGCTTTTCCGCATGCTGTGCAAAAAAAAGCAAGTGCCCGGAAAAATCTACGACTACTACGCCACCGCCGCGATAGTTGCGATCGCCGCGGGCTTAGGCTCGGCGTTTCTGTTCCAAGCCGTATATAACCTTATCGCGAACGGCAAATTCGAGTTCCGCGGACTGACTTTTATGGGCGGGCTTATCGGCGGCGCGCTGACTTTCGTCCTTTTCGGACTGCTATCACGCCGTCCCGAACGCAGATCCGCGTTTCTGCCGATCGCCGAACTAGCCGCGCCTTGCCTCGTCCTCGCCCACGCGATAGGCAGAATAGGCTGTTTCCTCGCGGGTTGTTGCTACGGCAAAGTCAGCGAACACGGTATCTATATGCCCGCCGTCGGCGCGAAAGTCATACCTACGCAGATTATCGAAGCCGCGTTTCTGTTCGCGCTTTTCGGACTGCTTCTGTGGTTTACTCTGTCCGATAAGGTCAAGGGCTTTAACCTCGCTTCGTACGCGTTCGATTACTCGGCGTTCCGCTTCGTTATCGAATTTTTCCGCGACGATTACCGCGGCTCGTTTATCCCCGGGCTTTCGCCCTCGCAGTTCCAGTCGATAATTCTGCTCGCCGTCGGCGTGTTCGTCGTGGCGCTTCGGCTGAAATACCCCGAACGCTTCGTTCTCGCTACCGACCCCGCGTCCGAAAATTCCGACGATCTTACGAACTCTCCCGATAATTCTCACGAAAAATCGGACGAAAACGACTGAACCGAGGTGACCTCATGGAAAAAATAGAATCTTTCAAAATCGACCACTTGAACCACCCCGCGGGGATTTACCTCTCCCGCCGCGACGGGGATATTTATACTTACGACGTCAGAATATGCAAGCCCTACGCCGACCCGCTTTTAAGCAACGCCGAAATGCACTCGCTCGAACATTTGCTCGCCACGGTTTTAAGAAACGGCGCTCACGGCGGCGAAGTGATTTACGTCGGTCCTATGGGCTGTCAGACGGGCTTTTACGTCCTCTACCGCGGGCTTGAACCCTCGGAAGCCGAACACGATATTGTTTCCGCGTTCCGCTTCGTCGCGGACTACGACGGCGATATGCCGGGAAACAGCAAGCCCGAGTGCGGCAACTGTCTTAACCTCACCGTCGCCGCCGCCCGCCGCGCCGCGAAAACGTTTTTGGAAAGGATAGGAAAGTAACGAGCGATAATTAGGTTATATCCTCGCTGTCACTCCGCCGGAGGTTTAACGTAATGATAATTAGCGGTTCTATGTATGAAATCCCCCCGCGCCGAAGAAGTAATATTCCTATTAAAATGCTCGTTAAAATGCTCGCCAATCAGCGAGTTACCGTCCTAAATAGGAAAAACGCGATTTGTAAATTTTTTCTTTAAATATACCCGTAACGCTTGACCTCCTACCCGTTTTTGTGGTACTATGCTCACGCTCGGTCAAACAATATATTGTGAGGAATTACGAAAAATAGCACAACGGCACCACTATATATTGTTTCATAACTAATCGACCGAATTTATGCTCGAAAGACGAAGGAACGGAGGAAATCGTAATGAAAATCATCAAACGAAACGGTGCGGAACAATTATTCGACGAAAACAAGATCAAGGTTGCCGTGCAGAAAGCCAACGAAGCGGTGCCGGAAGACGTACGCATGACCAAAACGCAGATCAATCGTATCGTGGAACGCGCGGTACACGACTGTGAAAAACTGGGTCGCGCGCCCTCGGTCGAAGAAGTGCAGGATATCGTCGAACACCAGATCATGGCGCACGGCGCTTACGAAGTTGCAAAGGCGTACATTACCTACCGCTACACCCGCCAGCTCGTCCGCCAGTCGAACACGACCGACGACAAAATCCTCAGTCTTATCGAGTGCAACAATGAGGAAGCGAAGCAGGAAAATTCCAACAAGAATCCTATCGTAAACTCTACCCAGCGCGACTATATCGCGGGCGAAGTCAGCAGAGATCTTACCAACCGCATACTTCTCCCCAAAGAGATCGTCGACGCGCACAACGAGGGCATAATCCACTTCCACGACGCGGACTACTACGCTCAGCATATGCACAACTGCGACCTCGTGAACCTCGAGGATATGCTGCAGAACGGCACGGTAATCACCGGCACCATGATAGAGCGCCCGCATAGTTTTTCCACGGCTTGCAATATCGCCACGCAGATAATCGCGCAAGTAGCGTCCAACCAGTACGGCGGACAGTCGATTTCGCTGGCGCACCTCGCGCCCTTCGTGCAGGTCAGCCGTGATAAGATCCGAGGCGAAGTCGCAGCCGAAATCAAAGCGCTCGGCGTGGAAGTCGGCGAGGACAAAATCACCGAAATCACCGAAAAGCGTCTGCGCGACGAGATCCGCAGAGGCGTACAGACTATACAGTATCAGGTCGTAACGTTGCTTACCACCAACGGTCAGGCACCGTTCGTCACCGTGTTCATGTACCTCAACGAAGCCAAGAACGAAGCGGAAAAGCACGACCTCGCTATGATCATCGAGGAAGTTCTCCGTCAGCGGCATCAGGGCGTAAAGAACGAGAAAGGCGTGTGGGTCACGCCGGCGTTCCCCAAACTCATTTACGTGCTCGAAGAGGACAACATTCACGAGGACGCTCCCTACTACTACCTCACCGTGCTGTCGGCTAAATGCACCGCAAAGCGCATGGTTCCCGACTACATTTCCGAAAAAGTCATGCTCGAAAACAAGATCGACAAGAACGGCGAAGGACATTGCTACACTTGCATGGGTTGCAGATCCTTCCTGACCCCGTACGTCGACGAGAACGGCAAACCCAAGTACTACGGCAGATTCAATCAGGGCGTAGTCACCGTCAACCTCGTGGACATCGGCTTGTCCGCGCATAAGGATATGAACAAGTTCTGGGAGATCTTCGACGAGCGCATGGAACTTTGCCACCGCGCGCTCCAGTGCCGTCACGAGCGTCTTACCGGCACGCTGTCCGACGCCGCCCCGATTCTGTGGCAGTACGGCGCGTTGCTCCGCCTCAAAAAAGGCGAAACCATCGACAAGTACCTCCACGGCGGCTACTCCACTCTGTCGCTCGGCTACGCGGGACTGTGGGAGTGCGTGTACTCGATGCTCGACAAGAAACTCACCGAACCCGAGGGCGAAAAGTTCGGACTCGAAATTATGCGCAAGCTCAACGAGTACACCGGCAAGTGGAAGAAAGCCGAGAATATCGACTATTCTCTCTACGGCACGCCGCTCGAGAGCACCACTTACAAGTTCGCCAAGTGCCTGCAACGTCGTTTCGGCGTAGTGCCGCACGTCACCGACAAGGGTTATATCACCAACAGTTACCACGTACACGTCACCGAGCCTATCGACGCGTTCGAGAAGCTCCGCTTCGAGGCGCAGTTCCAGGCGCTTTCCCCCGGCGGCGCGATCAGTTACGTCGAAGTACCCAATATGCAGAACAATATCGACGCGGTACTCGAAGTCATGAAGTTCATTTACGACCATATTATGTACGCCGAACTCAACACCAAGAGCGACTATTGCCAGGTGTGCGGATACGACGGCGAAATCGAAATCCGCGAAGAGGACGGCAAGCTCGTATGGGTATGCCCCAACTGCGGTAACCACGATCAGGACAAAATGAACGTCGCCCGCCGCACTTGCGGATATATCGGCACTCAATTCTGGAATCAGGGCAGAACTCAGGAAATCAAAGAACGCGTACTGCACTTGTAAACCGCGGACTTAAACGACTATAAAATCGCTGCGACGTGGCGGTGCGGGATACCCCGTGCCGCCACCAAGCGTATACGGAGAACGAAATAATGCATTACTGTAATATCAAAAACTGCGATATAGCGAACGGCGTAGGCGTGCGCGTTTCGTTGTTCGTGTCGGGGTGCAGAAATCATTGCAAAAACTGCTTCCAACCCGAAACGTGGGCGTTCGACTACGGCGAAGAATTCACCGTAGAAACCGAAGAAAAACTTCTTAAAATGCTCGCGCCGTCGTATATAAAAGGACTTACCGTTCTCGGCGGAGAACCCATGGAACCCGAAAATCAGAAAGCGCTTCTGCCCTTCCTTAGAAGAGTAAAAGCGGCTTATCCCGACAAGACGATCTGGCTGTATTCGGGCTTTACTTTCGAGGAAATGCACGACCCCGCCAGCCGCGCGCACACGGACTGCACGGACGGGATTTTGTCGCTTTTGGACGTTCTCGTGGACGGCAGATTCGTGGAGGAAAAGAAGAATATTTCGCTTCGTTTCCGCGGCTCGGAGAACCAGCGGCTCATAGACGTGCCCGCCACTCTCGCCCACGGCTCGGTCACGCCGTGGGACAAATAACGGAATTAAATCCGCAAACGCTCGTTTTACCGCGAAACCGCCGTTTTTTCGGCGGTTTTTTGCGTGATTTTCGTCAATATCGTTTGACTAATTTTCGTAAAAGTCTTATAATGAATAAGGCTTTTACGTTATACGCGGACTTACCGTGGCAACCTCGGGAAAATTATGCGCGGATAACGGATAAAACCGCGATTTTTCGCGCGACTACGGTACACGCCGCACGGAAGAAAAATATCCAAGTAATCTTATAATGGAGGACAACAATGAAGAAAATGACTATCGACGGTAATACCGCCGCTTCGCACATCGCGTACGCGTTTAGCGAAGTCGCCGCGATTTACCCGATCACGCCTTCGTCGCCTATGGCGGAAGTTGCGGACGAATGGTCGGCACAAGGCAGACTGAATATGTTCGGACAGCCTCTGCGCCTTGCCGAAATGGAATCCGAGGGCGGCGCGGCAGGCGCTGTGCACGGCTCGCTGGTAGCGGGCGCGCTCACCACCACCTACACCGCCAGCCAGGGCTTACTGCTGATGATCCCGAATATGTACAAGATCGCCGGCGAACTCTGGCCGACCGTGTTCCACGTCAGCGCCCGTGCGCTCGCGGCTCACGCTCTTAACATTTTCGGCGATCACGCGGACGTTATGGCTTGCCGTCAGACCGGTTTTGCGATGCTGGCATCTAACTCCGTTCAGGAAGTTATGGACCTCGCGCTCGTAGCGCACCTCTCTACCCTGAAGGCTTCCGTGCCGTTCCTGCACTTCTTCGACGGTTTCAGAACCAGCCACGAAGTCAGCAAGATCGACGGCATCGAGTACGACGAGATCCTTCCCCTCGTCGACATGGAGGACGTAAAGCGTTTCAAAGCCCGCGCGCTTAATCCCGAACACCCCGTGCAGATGGGCACCGCGCAGAACGGCGATATCTACTTCCAGAACCGCGAAGCCGCCAACAAGTATTACGAAGCCGTTCCCGGTATCGTAAAAGAAATGATGGCGAAAGTCACCAAGCTCACAGGCAGAAAATACGAACTCTATCAGTACTACGGCGATCCGAACGCGGAAGAAATCATCGTAATGATGGGATCGGGGTGCGAAGCCGCCGAAGAAACCGTCGACTATCTCGCAAAACAAGGAAAGAAAGTCGGCTTGCTTAAGGTCAGACTTTACCGTCCGTTCTCCGTCAAGGACTTCGTAGACGCTATCCCCGCTTCCGTCAAGAAGATCGCGGTACTCGACCGCACCAAGGAAGCAGGCTCGCTCGGCGAACCGCTTTACCTCGACGTTTGCGCGGCGCTCGCCGAATCGAATAGAGGCAATATCCGCGTTTACGGCGGCAGATACGGTCTCGGCTCGAAGGAATTCAACCCGTCTATGGTGGGCGCGGTTTACGAGAATCTCTGGAGCAAAGAGCCTAAGAACCACTTCACCGTGGGCATCACCGACGACGTTACCGATACTTCTATCCCCGTCGTTCACTTCATCAACGCTTCCCCCGAGGGCACCAGCCGTTGCAAGTTCTACGGACTCGGCTCGGACGGCACCGTCGGCGCGAACAAGAACAGCATCAAGATCATCGGCGACCACACCGATATGTACGCTCAGGGTTACTTCGCGTACGACTCCAAGAAGAGCGGCGGCTTGACAATTTCTCATCTCCGCTTCGGCAAGACCCCCATCAAGTCCACTTACCTTATCGATCAGGCGGACTTCGTCGCTTGCCACAACCAGTCCTACGTAACCCGTTACGATATGGTTTCCGACCTTAAGGACGGCGGCGTGTTCCTCCTCAACACCAACTGGACAAAGGAGCAACTCGACGAAGAACTTCCCGCGGTCATGAAAAATCAGATCGCTAAAAAGCACATCAAGTTCTACACCCTCGACGCGCTCAAGATCGTCAACGAGATCGGCGCGAGAAAGGGCGTAAACACCGTTTGCCAGGCGGCATTCTTCAAGCTCGCCGACATTATCCCCTACGAGCAGGCTGCCGACTATATGAAGCAGATGATCAAAAAGGCTTACGGCAAGAAGGGCGACGCGGTAGTCAATATGAACTACGCTTGCGTCGACAATGCGATCGCAGGTCTGGTCGAGGTCAACTACCCCGAGTCGTGGGCGACAACTACCGAGGGCGCTCCGATGGTTCAGGGCGTAGCCGATCCGTACTTCCAGAATTTCATTAAGCCCATCACCGCTCAGCAAGGCGACAAACTCCCCGTTTCCGCTTTCACGCCCGACGGACACGTTCCGACCGGCACGACCAAGTTCGAGAAACGCGGTATCGCCGCCGCTCTCCCCGTCTGGGAAGCGGACAACTGTATCCAGTGCGGTCAATGCTCGCTCGTTTGCCCGCACGCCGCTATCAGACCGATACTTACCACCAAAGCGGAAACCGCAGCGGCGCCCGCCGGCTACGCCGTCAAGCCCGCTACCGGACTTCCCGAATACGATTATCGTATCCAGATTTCTCCGCTCGATTGCACCGGCTGCGGAAGCTGCGCGAACGTCTGCCCCTCCAAGGTAAAGGCGCTCAAGATGATGCCGTTCGAACCCGTTGCGAAAGCGGAAGAACCCAACTGGGAGTACTCGCAGTCCGTTCCCGTCAAGGACGTCACCGCGAAGTTCAAGCCCGACTCCGTCAAAGGCAGTCAGTTCCTCCAGCCGCTGTTCGAATTCTCGGGCGCGTGCGCGGGTTGCGGCGAAACTCCTTACGTCAAACTCGTTACCCAACTGTTCGGCGACCGCATGATCGTCGCCAACGCTACCGGCTGCTCGTCGATTTACGGCGGCTCCGCTCCGACTTGCCCCTACACCGTCAACGCGCAGGGTCACGGTCCCGCGTGGGCTAACAGCCTGTTCGAGGACAACGCCGAGTTCGGCTACGGCATGAACCTTGCTTACAAGGCTCGCCGCGCTAAACTCGAAGCCGATATGCGCGCAGTTTACGACAACGTGAATGAAAGAACTCACGCCGCTTTTGCCGCGTGGCTCGAGGGCAAGGACGACGCAAAGGCGTCCAAAGCCGCTGCCGCTATGGTCAAGGAAGCGCTTGAAACCGAAACCGCGGCAGGTCTTGACGATATCCGCTCTAACCTCGACTGCCTCGTCAAACCGTCCGTATGGATCTTCGGCGGCGACGGCTGGGCTTACGACATCGGTTACGGCGGACTCGACCACGTGCTCGCTTCGGGCGAGGACGTCAACGTGCTCGTCGTCGATACCGAGGTTTACTCGAACACCGGCGGACAGGCAAGCAAGTCCACTCCTACCGGCTCGGTTGCTAAGTTCGCGGCTGCCGGCAAGCGCACCAAGAAGAAAGACCTCGGCATGATGGCTATGAGCTACGGCTACGTTTACGTCGCTCAGGTCGCTATGGGCGCAGACAAGAATCAGGTCATCAAGGCTCTCGCCGAAGCGGAAGCATACCACGGCCCGTCGCTCGTCATCGCTTACGCTACCTGCATCAACCACGGCATCGATATGTCCAACGGACAGCTCGAAACCAAGAAAGCGGTCGAAGCGGGCTACTGGCAGTTGTATCGCTACAACCCCGCCGCTCCCGAGGGAACCAATCCCTTCACCCTCGACTCCAAGGATCCGACCGGATCGTATCAGGAATACCTCGCGGGCGAAGTGCGTTACACCGCGCTCAAGAAAGCCAACCCCGAGGTTGCCGAGAAGTTGTTCGCAAAAGCGGAAGCCGACGCGAAAGCAAGACTCGCTACCTACAAACTCAAAGCCGGCAAGTAAAATCGCAGGCTTGCGCGGGACTTCTTCCCGGCGGTAATCGCCGCGTAACGCCCGCGTGAAAACGAATAAAAGAACGCGATACGGGGAAAGACTGAAATACGTCCTTCCCCGTCGTCGTAAAACCGATGTACGCATCGGTTGGCAATCGGTAAAGTAGCATAAGTGCTATTTCTGCTCATAGGAACTTCCGTTCCGCAAAGTGGGCAACGACTGCGCCGCAAGGCAGAGGTCGCCGAACGCGCGAGGGCAATTCCCCGCGCAAGAAACTAAACGCATACGATCGCGGTAAGAATAACCGCGCGCCCGTAGCGATCGATAATAGCCGTAAAATTACGGCAACGATCGACGGCGCCAAGCGTTTTAGTCCGGCACCTCTTAATTGCGGCGTTTTTCGTTTCCGCAACTATACTAAAAAGGAATTCTACACTTATGGCAAAAAAAATCAAACGAATCGAATCCGTCGACAGCGCGCCCGAGAAAACGACCGCGAACGCAATCGCCGAAAGCGAAATGCCCGAACCGGTAACCGAGGAAACTTCCGTCAGTCCCGAAACTTCTCAAACGGTTGAAGCGGAAACCGCCGATGAAACGCAGGCGGAGCAAACGGAAAAGCCGACCGCAGAACCGCTGGTAATAGCGGACACGAACGACGGCAATCCGTTCGGTATGGAAGTCAAAAAGGAAAAAACCGCCGAAAAAGAGAAACTCGGCGGCTGGAAACTCGCGAAAAAGATACTCGGTTATATCTTTATCGACGGCTTGTCGGGCATGGCGCTCGGGCTTTTCGCCACGCTGATTATCGGCACTATTATCGGTAAGATCGGCTCGCTTATCGGCGGCACGGTGGGCGGTTATATCGTGATAATCGGCAAGTTCGCGCAGTTTATGATGGGCGCGGGCATAGCGCTCGGCATGGGGTATAAACTCAAAAAAGCCCCGCTGGTGACGATTTCCGCGGCGGCTGTCGGTATGCTCGCTTCGTTCGCGGGCAAGATCGTGGCGAATAATTCGGTATCGATCGTCTACACTATGGTGGGCGAACCGCTGTGCGCGTTTATCGCCTCGTTCGTAGCGCTCGAAGTCGGCTCGCTCGTGTCCGGTAAGACAAAGGTCGACATCATCGTCACGCCGCTCGTAGCCGTGATTTCCGGCGCAGTAATCGCGCTGCTGCTCGGTCGCCCGATCGATATCGTTATGGGCGGTCTGCGCGAAGCGATACGCTACTCGGGTCAGCAACAACCGTTCCTTATGGGCATACTCGTTGCCGTGCTTATGGGCGTGTTCCTGACGCTTCCGATTTCGTCGGCGGCTATCGGACTTATACTCGGGCTTGACGGCATCGTCGCGGGCGCGGCGGTCGTCGGTTGCTGTACTCACATGGTCGGTTACGCCGTCATGAGTTTCCGCGAGAACAAATGGGGCGGTTTGCTCGCCCAAGGCGTCGGCACCAGTATGCTCCAGATGCCCAACCTCGTCCGCAAGCCCATTCTGTGGCTCCCGCCCGTGATCGTCAGCGCTATCTTAGGTCCTATTTCCACTTGCGCGCTCAAAATCACCAGCACCCCCACAGGCTCCGGTATGGGCACTGCGGGACTGGTCGGCATCTTCGAAACCGTCACTTCGCTAACGGACGGCGGCTTGAATATCGGCTTAGCCCTCGTCGAAGTCATCGGACTGGATATCCTCGCCCCCGCGCTTCTGTGCTTCGGCATAAGCGAACTTATGCGCCGCTTTAATCTTATCCGCCCCGGCGACCTCAAACTCGACTTGTAAAATACCGATTACTTCTATCTCAATAATGCTCCTATTAAAAATAAACCGTCGAACGCAACCCAACGCCGACGGTTTATTTTATGCATTAACGCGAAAACGTCAAACAAAACTCCGGTGCAGTTTCCGTCCTACCTCGTTATTCAGAGCGGAGCGATAGCGAAGCGCTGAAGATCTCGCGCGTGGCGCGAATATCACCCGCGAAGCGGAAATCACTTTTGCGGAGCAAAAACATCGCCCGCAAGGCGGATATAACTCGTCATCTTCCCATCGCGTTTGGATATTCCACGCACGAAAAACCCCGAAGTTACGATACTGACCGTAATTTCGGGGCTTTTGATTTATTCGCAGTTTAAGTCTTATCTTGCGACGACCGAAGCCATTTCGTAAAGCGCGGTATTGAACTTGCGCTTCATTGCCAAGCCTTCGATAATGTCCACGTCGTAGATCTTGTTGTCCTTGATACCGACGATGCGGTTGCCGATGCCGTCCGACAGCAGTTTCACCGCGTGCACGCCGAAGCAAGTGCCGAGGTAGCGGTCCTGATTGCTGGGCGAGCCGCCGCGCTGAATGTGCCCTAAGACGGTCGAGCGGATATGCAGGTCTGTCTTGTCGGAGAGTTCTTTCATAAGTTCGTCGGCGTGACCCGCGCCCTCTGCAAGAACGATGATACCGCTGCGCTTGCCGCTCGCGCGGAACTCCTTGAGTTTAGCGACGATATCGTCGTTGGTCATCTGAATTTCGGGAACGATAATGATTTCCGCGCCGCCGCCGATACCCGCGTAAAGCGCGAGGTCGCCGCAGTTTCTGCCCATGACTTCCACGATGGAAATACGTTCGTGCGAAGACATAGTGTCGCGGATCTTATTGATAGCGTCGAGGATCGTATTGCAAGCGGTATCGAAGCCGAGCGTGTAGTCGGTATAGGCAAGGTCGTTGTCGATCGTGCCGGGAATACCGATCGTGGGGAAACCGAGTTCTGACAGAATCTTTGCACCCATGAACGAGCCGTCGCCGCCGATAACGATAAGCCCCTCTACCCCGTGCTTGCGAAGGTTTTCGATGCCTTTCGCTCTGCCCTCGGGAGTCTTGAACTCGGGGCAACGCGCGGTACGCAGTATCGTGCCGCCGCGATGAATAATGTCGGAAACGCTCCTGAGTCCCAGTTCGATAAAGTTATCCTCGATAAGTCCGGTATAGCCGCGCTCGACGCCCATAACTTCCATACCGCAGGAAATGCCGTAACGTACAGCCGCGCGAATGGACGCATTCATGCCGGGCGCGTCGCCGCCGCTAGTCAGTATTGCGATTTTTTTCATAATCATTACCTCTTTTGCGCTCCCCTTCTTTTCGGAAGCGCGACGATTGAATTTTTAATTTAATAAGAAACGGCGATTAAATGATGTGGTGCAGATTCGGTATAGATTTTTTCGTATGCAACGGCGAAAAATAACGGTGTACCTGGCAGTACTGCGTGTTTTTCGACCGGCAGCAGACGGAAAAAGAAGTGCCGAAGATGCGTTGCCGAATTAACCAACGTTTCTATAATTATACCATTAGTTTGACGGTATGAAAAGCGATTTGACGAGGTTTTTCGAGAAATTTTTATTGATTGATTTCTCGTCGGGCTTTTCGGGCGCGCAAACCCGAATTACGCTCGCCGTGAAACCCCGAAAAACGCCGCTCCCGCCGTAAAACCTCTAGCGCACCTTGACGTTTTTTTCGCCGAGCAGCCCCACGAGTTCGTTGAGCATAATGGGATTGACGGACGTGTGAATCTCGGTGAGCGGGTACAGTTTGTTGTCGTCCTTGTTCTGGATAAACACTTCGTCATCGCCGGGATAAGCAAGCAGAATGTTCTGCAACGTGTCCATTATCTCGGCTGCCGCCTCGCGGAACGACAAGTGGAAGTACAACTTCTTACCCGCGCCCTTTTTGACGTTATCCCATGTTTCCATGCGGTCGACGGAAACGGTGATACTGTCCTCGCGCCTGCGCACCTTGCCAGTGACGGTGACGAGCTTGTCCTTGACGAAAATATTCTTGTACTGACCGTACTTGAACCCGCCGAGCATGAGTTCGACCGTGCCGTACAGATCTTCCAGTCTGCCCACGCCGAAGTCCTTGCCCGTCTTTTTGGACGTTTTTTTGCCCGCTTCGACAAGCATGCCGCCGATAGTTACAACGGTGTCGTCGGGGATAGCGTAGTTGACGTCAGCTTCCTCTCCGCTCGTGTCCTCCACGGTTTCGGCAAGCGCCGCCGTGTTGCAAGTATACTTTTTAAGATGCTCTTTGTACTGATCGAGCGGGTGTCCGGTAAGATACACGCCCGCGACTTCCTTTTCTTTCGCGAGTTTAACCGAAAGATCGTACTCTTCCATATCGGGGAAATCGAACTTGTTGAACTCGGACTTCGCGTCGTCGAAGAATGAAATCTGACCTTTCATCGACTGCTGACGGTCGCGCTGAACGCGGTCGAGAATCTGCTCGTACACCGCGATGAGTTGGCTTCTCTTGAGGTTGAAGCAGTCGAACGTACCCGCGTAAATAAGGCTTTCGAGTTGCTTTTTGTTGAGCGTGGAGTTTTCCATACGCTTGACGAACTCCACGAAGTCGCGGAACTCGCCGTTCTTTTCGCGCTCCTCGACGATATTGTCGATCGCCGCCATGCCGACGTTCTTGATCGCCGCCATGCCGATACGCACCGCGCCGTCCTCGACCGAGAACTCGCCGTACGAGCGGTTAATGTTCGGCGGCAGAACGGTAAAGCCGTGGTCCTTGAGATACCCCAGATAGTTGGAAATTTCCTCGATGGAGGTTATGCGGTTATTCAGCACCGCGGTAATGAACTCGACCGTGTAGTAGCACTTGAGATATGCCGTCTGATAGGTAAGGTAAGTGTACGCCGCGGCATGCGACTTGTTGAACGCGTAGGAAGCGAACGAGGACATATCGTCGTAAATCTTGTTTGCGACTTCCGCCGGCACGCCGTTCGCCACCGCTCCCTTTATATCCACGCGGTCGTTGTGCAAGCCGTTTAGGAACACTTCGCGTTCGTGTTCCATCTTCTCTTTCTTCTTCTTGCTCATCATTCGGCGCACTTCGTCCGCGCGACCGAGCGAATAGCCCGCGATGTCCTGCACGATACGCATGACCTGTTCCTGATAAACCATGATGCCGAACGTGACTTTCAGCGTAGGAATAAGCAGCGGATGGTCGTAATGGATCTGGTCGGGGTGATGCTTGTTCTCGATATAAATCGGGATCTTGTCGATAGGACCCGGACGGAACAGCGAAATACCTGCCATGACTTCTTCGAGCGACGTGGGCTTAAGGTCGCGCATGAACTTTTTCATGCCCTCGGACTCGAGCTGGAACACGGCGTGAGTGTCTCCGTCGCCTATGAGTTTATAGGTGTTCTGGTCGTTGTACTCCCAACTTCCGTCGTAGAAATCGATGGTCAAGCCGCGGTACTTCTTGATATACTTCAGCGTTTTGCTGATATCGGTGACCGTGCGAAGTCCCAAAAAGTCCATTTTCAGAAGCCCCAGTTCTTCGCACTCGATCATATTGAACTGCGTGGTGACGATACCTTCGCTCGATCTCGCCATCGGGATATGGTCGGCTATGGGATCTCTACAGATAATAACGCCCGCGGCGTGCATACCCGTCTGCCTCGGCATTCCCTCGACTTCCATCGCCATATCGAGAATACGCCGAACCATCGGGTCGGTGTCATACATTTCCTTGAGTTCGGGAATAAACGGGTTCGGATCGTCAGCTTTTTTCGGTTTTTCAAAGCCTAATAAGTGTCCGATATGGTTATGCCCCATCATCTTGGGCATAAGTTTTGTGATTTTATCGACTTCGGAGAACGGCTGATTGAACACGCGCCCCACGTCCTTGACCGCCGCTTTCGCCGCCAAAGTACCGAAAGTAACGATCTGCGAAACGTTGTTCACGCCGTATTTTCCGATGACGTACTCGATCGTGCGCTCGCGTCCGTCCACGCAGAAGTCTATATCGAAGTCCGGGTTGGACACGCGCTCGGGGTTCAAGAATCGCTCGAAGTACAGGTCGTATTTTAAGGGGTTGACCTTGGTAATACCGATAGCGTACGCGACGATACTGCCCGCGCCGCTACCGCGCCCGGGGCCTACCGGAACGCCGTGAGTTTCCGACCAGTTGATAAAATCCCACACGATAAGGAAGTAATCGACGAAGCCCATGCGCTTGACGATACCCAGTTCGTACTCGGCTCGTTCCATAATCTCGGGCGTGATTTCGCCGTACTTCTTCTTAAGCCCGTTCATCGTAAGGTTATAGAGATAATCGTACGGAGTCGAGCCGTCCTCCGGCACGAACGCCGGCATCAGCGGTTCTTTGGCGAAAAAGTACGGTTCGCACTTGTCGGCAACTTCCAGAGTGTTCGCCAGCGCGTCGCCGAGGTTCGGGAACAGCGCCGCCATTTCGTCGCCGCTCTTGAGATAAAACTCTTTGGTCGGGAAGTATCCGGTATCGTCCACTCCGTCTGCCATAGGCGGCAAGCCGTCGGCGGCTTCGTCCATTTCGGTGGGCGACATCGTGGTGCGGAACGAAATGCACTGCAAAACCTTCTGCGCGGTCGCGTCGTGTTTATTTAGGTAATGCACGTCGTTGGTCGCGACGATCTTTACGCCGTGCTTGCGCGCGAGTTCCACGAGGTGCGGCAACACGACTTTCTGGTCGCGGATATTGTGGTCCTGAATCTCTATGTAGTAGTCGTCGCCGAAAAGCGTCTTGTAGCGCGTGACGATCTCGTCGGCGGCAGCCATATCGCCGCGTAAGATCGCTTGCGGCAGTTCGCCCGCAAGACACGCTGACAGACATACCAAGCCTTCCGAGTACTGTTTCAGGTGGTTAAAGTCCGTTCTCGGCTTGTAGTAAAGTCCGTCGACGTAAGCGATACTGACGAGTTTGATAAGGTTTTTGTACCCCGTCATGTTTTTGGCGAGAAGCACAAGGTGGTTGAACTTCGGCATCTTGCCGTTCGTCGTGGTCTTTACGGACATATCGTCGGTCATGTAGAGTTCGCAGCCTAAGATAGGCTTGACCTTGAATTCGCGGCGTTCGGCGATAAAACGGAACGGGTCGGCGTCCTTGTCAGTGTAGCGGATAGCGGCTTTTACGAACTCGAGCGCGCCGTACATATTGCCGTGATCGGTGATCGCGACCGCGGGCATGCCCAGTTCGCCGCAACGCTGAAATATCTTGGAAATACGCGTCGCGCCGTCGAGCAGACTGTATTCCGTATGAACGTGCAGGTGTACGAATTTTTCCATCGGTTGCGGCTTATTCTCCTTTTTCTCTTATGCTTTCGGCTATCTCGCCCAGTTTGTTAAGTCTGTTCTTCAGCGTGCTTTTGCTTATACCCAGCCGCCCTGCAAGCGTTGCGAAACTCTCGTCGGGGTACTCGGTTCTTGCCGCCGCTACCGCTTGCAGTTTTTCGGGAAGCGCGGCAATCCCCATCTTCTTTTCGATAAGTTTTATATCCTCACACTGTCTGACAGCGGCGTTGACCGTCTTTGAAATGTTGGCGATCTCGCAGTTCGTGCGGCGGTTGGTATCTCTTCGGAACGAGCGCATTATCAGCCGCGAATTGAGTTCCACGACCGCGCCCGAAGCGCCCATCAGCGCCAGACAGTCGCTGACCGCTTCGCCCTCTTTGAGGTACACGACGTACTTTTCCTTACGGGCAGTCACTCGTCCTTCGATACCGAATCGCCCGAGTATCGCGATAAGATCCTTTGCGAGCGCTTCTCCCGACAGCGCGAACTCGAGGTGATACCCAGCCGTCAGCGAAGCGCTGCCCGATCCTAAGAACGCGCCGCGAATATACCACACCGCGCAGCAATCCTCTCTCACGAGCCCCGGCGCGATGCCGCCGTTCACCGCCGTTTCCTCGCCTTTTTTCACGAAAATGCCCAGTCCGAACATAAGCGGAAGCACTCCCGTGCCCTCGATTATCGTTTCCGAGCCGTCCTTGACGACGTTTACGCCGTCGACGATTTCGCCCAGCGTTTCGGCGATTTTACGCCTGAGTTCGTCGGTAGCCGCGGGAATAATCACGCGCATTCCGCCGCGACCGAATACCAAAGACCCGCCCGTGTGAACGAGCGCGGACAAAAAAGCGCGTTTGCAGCAGTCCGTGCTGAACGACAACGCGGTTATTTCGTTTTTCGCAGACAGCGAATATCCGTCCATCGAGTTTCTCCCGTAGCGCGTAAGCCGCCTAGGTTATATGCCGCCGCGGCAGTCTTATTCTTCGTCGTAAAGTCCTTTCTTCTTGCGGCTTCTGAACTTCGGCAGCCGCTCCCAGTTCGCGATCTGCGAGTAAGGAATACCCACGCGCTCGATACACGCGATCGGCACGGAAAAGTCGCCGACTCTGCCCACCGAGTGCGCGTCCGAATCGCAGATAAATTCCACGTCCTCCGAAGCTATTTTCCTCAGATCCTCGTCGGTCATGGAAATACGTTTGCCGTTGAGTTCGACGTAAGTGCCGAAGTGCTTGCACGCCCTCGCCACTTCCACCGCGTCCGCGCGTATGCCGTAGTTAATGTGCGACACGATATCCACGTCGTAACTCTCGAGTAGTTTAATATACGCGTCGGTGTTGCGGACTATCGTTTTTTTGGAGTTCTTGTCCGTGTTCCCTAAAACGAAGTTCGGCAAGAAAAACTTGAAAAAGTCCGACAGTTTGTCCGGCAGAACGAACTTGTGATAACCGCAGATAAGAAGGTCGAGCTTCTGCATGTCCGACTCGATAACGTCGGCTTTTCCGAACCTCGAAGTGAGGTTGGTTTCAAGTCCTAGGTACACGTTTATATCCGGGTACTTCGCCTTGACCTTCTCTACGTCCTCGCGCATGTAGCGGTAATCCATGCGGCGCACGTTGTACATCATGTGTCTGAAACCGTGGTCGGTAATCGCTATTTCTTTCAGTCCGATCTCCCGTGCCCTCGTCACGTTCTCTTCGATCGTGCCTTTGCCGTGGGAATAAATCGTATGCGTATGATAGTCGCCCCAAAAAGCCATTACAATTCTCCGATGATCCTGATTTCTCTTTCAAGCGCGATTCCGTACTCGTCGCGCACCCTTTCCTCGATTCTTTTTATCAGCGTCATTACGTCCTTTGCCGTAGCCGTGCCGTCGCTGAGGATAAACCCCGCGTGCAGTTCGGACACGAACGCTCCGCCCGCTCTCTCTCCTTTCAGTCCCGCGCGGTCGATATAATAAGCCGCGCTGACCTCTCCCACGCGCCGAAACACGCAACCCGCGCTTCTGCCTTTCGGCTGAGTAAGCGCACGGCGGCGGTTGTATCCGCGCTGTACTTCCATTATTTTCTCGGACTCGCGCCGCGTCAGCGCGAACGCCGCGCCCGTCACGAAGTCGCCGGGCATAAACCCGCTCGTTCTATACCCGAATCCGCATTCCGCCGCCGGTAGCCGAATCTCTTTGCCGCCGCGGAAAACGTCCACCGCGCTCGCGACCGAAGCGAAATCGCCGCCGAACGCGCCCGCGTTCATTATCGCCGCGCCGCCTACAGACCCCGGTATACCGCAAGCCCACTCGAGCCCCGACAGTCCGCGCTCGCAGCACATAGCCGCCAGCGATATAAGACAAACGCCGCTGCCGGCGTACACTCGCGTTCCGTCAAAAACGACGGTGTTCAGTCGGTTTATTATCACTCTGCCCGGGATTTTCTCGTCGGCAACCAGCACGTTCGTGCCGCGCCCTAAGATTATCCCGCCGTTCTCGAGCGCTTCGGGCACGTCCGCGGGCGAACGCAGTATCGTCGCTTCGGCTTCGCCGCCGATCCCGAAAGAGGTATAACCGCCCAAAACAACCTTACTCATATATTGTACTCCGTTTTTCGCGATTTTTCAAGCGGATATAACTATCTTATTTATATATCTCGCCGAATACAATATATGCTTTTCGCCCCTCCGCCGTTCTTTTCCGCGGCGATTAAGGCAGACATTATTTCAGTTTGTTAAGGTACTTCGTGAACTTTAAGATGTCCTCGTTGTTGCCGCCGACGAGCATGTGATCCGAGCCGCCGAGGACCGTATCGCCGCCGGGCGAAGAAATGACTTCCTCGCCGCCCGCAAGCACGAGTATCACGTTCACGCGGAAGCGGTTGCGCACGCCCAGTTCGATAAGGCTTTTACCCGACCAAGCCTCGGGTACGGCGATCTCCACGATGCTGTACTTGTCGTTGACTTCCATGAGGTCGTTGAGCCGCTTGTTCATAAGGCGGTTAGCGAGTTTTTGCGCCATTTCGGCTTCGGGAACGAGAACGTAGTCCGCGCCGATCTTCTCGAGAACGCGCTTGTGCTTGTCGTTGCTCGCCTTCGCCACGATATACTTCGCGCCCATCTCCTTCAGCGTGACGGTCGCGAGTACCGAAGCCTGAATATCGCCGATCGCGACTACCACCGCGTCGAACGAGGAAATTTCTATGGCTTTCAGGACGTGTTCGTCCGCCGCGTCCGCAGTCACCGCGTGGGTGACGAGCGACGAAATCGCCTGCACTCTGTCCTCGGCGACGTCCACCGCAAGCACTTCCTTGCCGCCGCTCGCGAGCGCGACCGCGATCTCGCTGCCGAACCGCCCCAAACCCAAAACCGCGAACTGATCGAAATTTTTACCTATCGTTTTGACCATTATTTTAGTCCTCCGCGCCGAAATCGGCGTTTACATCATTACGTTGAATTCCTGATACTTGATACCTGCGTCCGAATCGTCGTCGCGCCGCGTGGCTGAAGTCAGCAGCGTATACGCGCCCACTCTGCCCATAAACATCAGCAGTATCAGCGTAAGTTTGCCGCCTATCGACAGTAGCGGCGTTATTCCCATACTAAGCCCCACCGTGGCGTAAGCGCTGACCGCCTCGAACAGCAGTTGCTCGTAGCTGTAACTCCCGCCGTCGAAGCCCATTAAAAGCACTTGCGCGACGAGCAGCGTGGTTATCGCGAGTACTAGCACGGTTGCGGCTTTACTCCTTACTTCGCTGCCGACTTTTCTCATCCCGATGACGGTAAGTCGTTTTTGCCGCACAAACGCGCCTATCCACACGATAAGCACAAACAGCGTCGTAGTCTTGATACCGCCGCCGGTCGAAGCCGGACTTGCGCCGATAAACATCAGTGCCATCGTCACCGTACGCGACACGGGGCTGAGGTCGGCAACCGAAAACGACGCGAATCCCGCCGTCCTCGTCGAAGCCGAGAAAAAGAACGCGTTCGCAAGCTTATTGCCGAAATTCATATTGCCGAGCGTAGCCGGGTTGTTATACTCGAAAATCATATACACGAGCGTGCCGATCAACAGCAGAACGCCGCTCGTAAACAGCACGATCTTGCTGTCGATGCGCAGTTTTTTCCACTTTCGCGTCTTTACGACGTCGCCGATCACGATAAAACCCAACCCGCCCGCAACGATGAGAAGCGCGAGCACCACGAGTACGAACGCGTTACCGGAATACGCCGTCACGCTCTCGCCCATGGGGATAATATCCAAGCCCGCGTTGCAGAACGCCGACACGCTATGGAAAATTCCGTACCACAGCGCGCGCCCGAACGAGTACTCGAACGCGAACGCCGCCGTCAGTAAGACTACGCCCGCGCCCTCGATTATCGCCGTCATTTTGACTACGCTGACCGCCAGACGGCGCAAGCCGCTCATGTCGGTTTCACTGAGGTATTCGCGCATGTTCAGTCGCTCGCGCAGTGAAAACTTGTGTCCTAACAGCACGAACGTCGCCGAAGCGATAGTCATAAATCCCATGCCGCCGATCTGGACGAGAAGCAATACCACGACTTGCCCGAACGGCGTGAGCGCGGTGGGAATTTCTATCGTCGAAAGCCCCGTCACGCACGTAGCCGTCGTCGCCGTGAACAGCGCGTCGAGATACGTTATGCCCGCTTTATGCGAAATCGGGAGCATCAATAGCCCCGACCCTACCAGTATTACTATAAGAAAACTGAGCACGATTATGCGCGTCTGATTGAGAAAACGCAGCAATATCTGGTTTTTGTTTGATTTTAAAACGCCGTTTTTCATCGCAACTATTATACTATTACTTTGCGCCAATGTAAAGCGTTTTATCGCCCGTTATCGACACCATAACCGCCGCGCGACTGATAAGGAGAGTTATATCCGCTACGCGGGTTATATTTTCGAACTTTGTTCGAAAGTGATATCCGCGCTCCGCGCGGGTTTAAGTAAAATGAGGCTACGTCTGGATCTTCAGGACTTCGCTATCGCTCCGCCGGAGGTTGTTTGGCGTAAGGTTTTTACTTCTCTGCCGTAGGGGATTCCACGCGCGACGCGGCGGTGCATAGCACCGTAAAAACAATTCGGTGAATTGTTTTTAGAAATCTCGGGGCGCAATCATAGATTGCGCCCCGTGTTTCGTGGAATCCCATACTATGAGAGGAATAATTGTCCTTATAATTCCTATCCTTACTCTTATCTGTGATACAACTTTTTAGACTGGTATTTAGGTTCGCTCGTGAGGTTGATGCCGAGTTTTTTAATAACGTTCGCGTCGACTTGCGAGAGAATCACGGACGAGTGCATCTCTAGTCCGCGGAGTTTGGGCAATTGCTGCATAGCGAGCGCGGCGGTAGGCGCGGTCACGGCGCAGATCGACAACGCAACGAGGATTTCGTCGGTGTGAAGCCGCGGGTTATGGTTGCCGAGGTGCTTGGTTTTTAAGTTTTGTATCGGCTCGATAACGGCGGGCGACAGTAGCATAACGTCGTCGCGAATCCCGGCGAGTACTTTCAAAGCGTTGAGAAGCATAGCGGCGCTTGCGCCGAGAAGCGGCGAAGTCTTGCCGGTAACGATAGTGCCGTCCTCGGTTTCAAGCGCGGCGGCGGGAGCGCCCGTTTCCTCCGCTTTTTTGAGCGCGGCGGCGACTACGGGGCGATACGAATAGTCAAGCCCCGACTGTTTCATCAGAAGTTTGGTCTTGGTCACGACCTCTTCGCTCACCTTATCCTGCCGATAATCGACCTCGGCGATCAGCGCGCGGCGTACGATTTCCATATTTGCGGCGCGGCAAACGGCTTCGTCGTCGTAAATGCAGCAACCCGCCATATTCACGCCCATATCGGTAGGCGACTTGTAGGGCGAAGAACCGTAAATCTGCTCGAAAATATTATTGAGGACGGGGAAAATTTCCACGTCGCGGTTGTAGTTGACGGTGGTTTCGCCATAAGCCTCGAGGTGGAACGGATCGATCATATTCACGTCGTTGAGGTCGGCGGTCGCGGCTTCGTAAGCGATGTTCACGGGGTGCTTCAGCGGCAGATTCCAGATCGGGAACGTTTCGAACTTGGCGTAGCCCGCCTTGATGCCGCGCTTGTTGTCGTGGTAAAGTTGGCTAAGACACGTCGCCATCTTGCCGCTGCCGGGACCGGGAGCGGTCACGACGATGAGCGAACGCGAAGTTTCTATGTACTCGTTCTTGCCGTAGCCCTCGTCGCTGACGATATGCTGAACGTCGTAGGGATACCCCGCTATCGGATAATGACGGTAAACCTTGATGCCGAGGTTGTTGAGTTTGTTTTCGAACTGCACGGCTTGCGACTGCCCGCTGTAATGCGTCAGCACCACGCTGCCCACGAATAATTCCACGCTGCGGAACGCGTCGATAAGTCTGAGAACGTCGAGGTCGTAAGTAATGCCGAGGTCGCCGCGCACCTTGTTCTTTTCGAGCGCTTCCGAGCTGATAACGATGACGATCTCCGCTTGTTCCTTCAGGTTAAGCAGCATTTTGAGTTTGCTGTCGGGCTGAAAGCCGGGTAAAACTCGCGAGGCGTGATAATCGTCGAACAGCTTGCCGCCGAATTCGAGGTAGAGTTTGCCGCCGAACTTGTCGATTCGTTCGCGGATACGCTCAGATTGCATCTTAAGGTACTTGTCGTTGTCGAAACCTTGTCTTAACATAAATACGCTCCGATATTCTTTCGTGTCGAAATTTGTATCAACTTAATGATTATATCACAAAGCCGCGATTTTGACAAACGGAAATCGCGGCTAAATAGCGTTTTTTTATTCGGTCGTTTCCTTGAAACTATTCGCGGGGTTCTTCCTTTATTTCGAACTCTTCGGGCGCGCAGGAAGAATCGACGAGTACCGCTCCGCCCTCTTCCGCCGCGGCGAGCGCGGGATCGCCGTCGGTTATGCCGAACTTAATCCATTTGCCGCTGCGGACGCGCAGTCCGAACACCACGTTCTTGATAATCTCGCACACGTTCGACGCAAGATAAACGACGTACACGTTCGCATTGAACACAAGTCCGCACAGCATGGCGAGCGGCACGGAAATAGCCCACACGGTCACGGTTTCGCTGATCATACAGAAAGTCGTATCGCCGCCGCTGCGAAGTATGCCGATGACCTGAGTAAAGCCCACGGTACGCGGAATCGCCGTGACAGCATACAAAAGTATGAGGTTGCGGGCGGTAGAGTGAGTAGCCGCGCTGGCGTTCACAAACACCAGCGGCGCCACAAACGCTGCGCCCACCGTAAGAACGGCCACCGCCGCGCCGGTCATCAGCGAGAATTTAGTCGCCTCGTTCGCGTAAGCCTTGACCTCGCGTTTGTCGCCGCGACCTATCACGTTGCCGATGACCACGCCCACCGCGCTGCCCGCGCCTATCATTACGACCGACACGATTTTATCAAGCGACTGCGCGATATTGACGGAAGCAAGTACGACTTCGCTGTTGTCGAGTTTGTCGTACACGAACAGATAAACGGTGGAAGCAAGCACCCAGAAAATCTCGTTGCACAGTATCGGAAAGAACATTTTGAAGTACTGCTTGGCGAACGTCGGATCGAAGCGGAACATTTCCTTGGGCTTGCCGACGAGCGGGTTTTTGAGTGCGAAAAGAACTACGATCATCGCCACACACTCAGCCGTGCGCGAAAAGATCGTGCCGTAAGCCGCGCCGAGCAACCCTATAGGCTCGAAACCGAACAGTCCGAACATAAACGTGTAATTCAGTAAAAAGTTAAGCCCGCAAGCGCACACGTTGACTACGAGCGCCGCGCCGAGGCGCTTTAACGCGCGGAGCATAAATACGATGCCCACCGACAAGCCCATCGGCACGAAGGAAATGCTGACGAGTCTGAGAAAATCGACGGCTTGAGAGCGGTACGCTTCGGACGGGTTAAACAGCCCGATAACGCCTTCCGCGGCGAAGTAGCACACGAACGTGAACGCGAGCGAAACGATCGTTATCAGCGCGAAAGTAAAACCTGCGCGGTTCTTAATAAGGTCGTGCTTGCCGTTCTCGGTGTACTGCGCGATAAAAATATTGACCGTATTGCACACGGCAAAGATCACGATCTGATAAATGAACACGATCTGGTTGGCGAGAAGCACGGCGCTAAGCCCCGTGTCCGCCGCTCCGTCCGGCAGCCACCCCACCATCATCTGGTCGAAAATGTTGAGGAGCGCGGTCAGTAAGTTCTGCAGCGCTATCGGCACCGCGAGTATCAGCACTTGTTTGTAAAATTTCTTTTTATCCATAGTCAGCAGTTTCTCGTTTTGATAATATACGTTTGGTTTTTTTCACGAAAAAAGCGGCGGCAAGCCGCGTTATTCCGTTGCTTTTACGCTTACGCCGAAGCGAAACTAGTCGATTTCCGCCTCGAGCCGAGCAGTCTGGTCGGCGATACGAAGCGCGTCGAGCATTTCCTCGATGTCGCCGTTCATAAAGTTTTCGAGCGAGTACAGCGTGAGGTTTATACGGTGGTCGGTAACTCGCCCTTGCGGGAAGTTATAGGTGCGGATACGCTCCGAACGATCGCCCGTGCCTACTTGCGCGCGGCGGTTCTGCGAGTATTCCTTGTCCGCGTCCTCCTGCATCTTATCGTACAGTTTGGATTTTAAGACTTTCATCGCCTTTTCGCGATTCTTTATCTGCGAGCGCTCGTCCTGACACTGCACGACTATGCCGGTCGGAAGGTGCGTTATGCGGATAGCAGACTCGGTCTTGTTGACGTGCTGACCGCCGGCGCCGCCCGAGCGATATGTGTCGATCTTGAGGTCCTTTTCGTTGATTTCCACCACTACGTCCTCGACCTCGGGAAGCACCGCCACCGTCACGGTCGAAGTGTGTATTCTGCCCTGCGATTCGGTGTCCGGCACGCGCTGAACGCGATGCACTCCGCTCTCGAATTTAAGGCACGAGAACACGCTGTCGCCCGAAACGGAGAAAACCGCTTCCTTTACGCCGCCCAGTTCCGTGGCGTTGATATCCACGTCCTCGGTCCTAAAGCGCCGCTTTTCGGCGTACATTTTGTACATACGCATAAGTTCCGCGGCAAACAGCGCGGCTTCGTCGCCGCCCGCTCCCGCGCGGATCTCGATGATGACGTTCTTCTCGTCGTTGGGGTCGACCGGAAGCAGTAAAATCTTGAGTTCGCCCTCGACTTTTTCCTTTTCGGCTTTCTTCTCGTCCAGTTCCGCTTCGGCGAGTTCTCTCAGTTCCTTGTCGCCGTCGTCCGACGCCATGACTTTGAGTTCCTCGATTTCCTTGTCGATCGCCTTGAGTTTGTCGTAAGTTTCCGCGACCGGCTCGATTCCCGAGCGTTCTTTTACGAGTTTAGTCCACTCTTTATTGTCGGCGATTATCTCCGGCTTTACGATAAGGTCGGTGAGTTCATCGTACTTTTTTCTGATGCCTTCGAGTTTTTCGATATTCATTACGCAATCTCCGTCGTTTTCTTCTCGGCAAAAATCACTCTGTCGTTGCCGCCGTAATCCTTTACGCATGCAATATTCGTAAAGTCTTTCCCAAGCAGCGCCGTCACCTCTTCGCGCTGATCGTAGCCGATCTCGAGAAACAGCGCGCCGCCCGAGGTAAGGTATTTAGCCGCGTTATCCGCTATCAGTCTGTAAAAGTCCAGTCCGTCCTCGCCGCCGTCGAGCGCGATATGCGGCTGACACTTGACCTCGGGCTGAAGCGTTTCTATCTCGCTTCTTCTGATATACGGCGGATTGGAAACGATAACGTCGAACGTTCTGCCCGTAAGCCCCGTAAACCCGTCGGACTTCACGACTTCCGCGCGGGTATTTTCGAGATTGCGTTTCGCCACCCCGAGCGCTCCGTCGCTTATATCCGAAGCGGTCACCGCAGCCGCCGTTTTTTCCACTATCGCACGGGCGATACAGCCGCTGCCCGTCATAAGGTCGAGTACGCTCTTGCCTTCGCCGCCGTTGTCTTTATTAAGGTACTTGATAACCTCGTCCGCGACGATTTCGGTATCGAGCCGCGGCACGAGTACGTTTTCGTCGACGTAAAGTTTGATTCCGTAAAAGTCCGAGCGCTTGATAATATAATCGAGCGGCACGCCCTTGACGCGCTTGTCGACGAGTTCCGCCACGCGTCGATAATCGGACAAAGTCGTCTTTTCGACGCTCGCGAGTTCTCCGCGCTTTTTCCTCAGCGCCGCCGCGATCAGCCAGTCGACCTCGGCGTCCTCGGTCACATTCGCCTTCACGAGCCGAGCCTTTACAAGTTTTTTCAGTTCGGGCATTGTAAATTCGCCGAACTTATGCGGCTGAATACTTTGATCCGCGTCCATTTGGCGCACGAGTTCGAAACTCGCGATCGCCACTTCCGCCATTTCGATTTCGGGCGGATAGGTCGTAAGCCGCTGAAGCGCAAGTCCGGGCGCGCGAAGCACGTTCGTGAACTTATTGTCGGGCAGTTTGGCTAAAAATCTGAGCAGTTCGTACGAAAGCCCCGCGACCAGCGGCAAAAGCAGAAGTCTTACTCCCATTCTGCCGAACACGCCTATGTTCGTCCATCCGAGAATAGACAGCAGCCACGTTGCCAGCGAGAACACGAGTATGGACACGACCATAACGAAAAACAGAAAAGTCGTGCCGCAACGATTATGCTTGGTCGAACATTTCTGCACGTTCTCGGGAGTGAGTTCCATTCCGCGTTCGAAACAGTTGATCGTGCGGTGTTCCGCGCCGTGGTACATAAAAGTACGGCGTATGTCCTTGAGCCTCGACACAATAAACAGATACAGCACGAAAATCGCGATACGGATAACGCCCTCAATCAGCGACTTCCACAAGATGCCGAGCGAAATACTCCATATCCCGAACAGTTTTTCCGCCATATCCGCGAGAAACGACGGCAGAAGCATAAACAGCGCGATCGCAAGCACCAGTCCCAGCGCCGTCGCGACCGCGAACGAGCCTTTGCTAGGCGTGTCCTCCTCGGGATAAATGACTTCCGCGCTCTTAAGCAGCACGCTCGTGCCGCCGATAAGCGACTTTACGAACGCCACGATCCCGCGCACGATAGGCACGCGCGAATACCACCGCTTGGGCTTAAGCCGCTTGGTTTCGGTGAGAATATCTCCGCTTTCGGTGCGCACAGCCATAGCCATGGAAGTCGCGCCTTGCATCATCACGCCTTCCATAAGCGCCTGCCCGCCGATAAGCGTTCTGTTGACTTTTACTTCTTTCTCTTTCAATTTGTATTACCCTTAATAGATAAATCGTATCGCCATACGACCGTACCCCGCAAAAGCGCGTGAAGCCGCCGTTGCGACCGGCGCGAAGGTCGCGAGAACACGGGGCGACGAACGACTTGAGCGACGAGGCGTAACGAGCGTATTTTTCGATGATTTTGCGTGACCGTGAGCGACGGCGTACGCTTGCGGTACGTCTAGCGAGCGGACGAGCAAAAGCGCGGAAAAGCCGCCGTTACGACCGGCGCGAATGTCGCGAGGAGCCCTAATAAAAAGAAAAACCATACGCTTGCACTAATCTTAGGCGAAGGTATGGTTATCCGTTTCAAAAACTGTGGTAATTTATCTACCGAAACGACGATTGAACTTGTCGATACGTCCGCCGGTTTCGACCTGCTTCTGCTTGCCGGTGTAGAACGGATGGCATTTCGAGCAAACGTCGAGTTTAAGAACGTCGCCTTTCTTGGTCGTGCCGGTTACGAAAGTTGCTCCGCAAGCGCACACGGCGGTGACTTCATGATAATCGGGATGTATATCTTTTTTCATTGTACTATCTCCTGAATTTTTCTTGCATAGTCTATTATAATACTTTGCCGCACCTTTGTCAACCGTTTTTCAAGGCATTTTTCGGCTTTTTGCCCCGAATCCGCGGAAAATTCGGATTACTTTCCTATTCTTTCCTTTTCACCGTACTCATACTCCGCACCAGAACTCCAATTAAACAATAACGCGCAATTCATTTTTACCTCGTCATTTAATGAAAGCAATGACATAAAAATGCGAAGAGTATCTATTGTCTGCGAACAAACAGACGACTCTGAATTTCAAACTACAGAGGGATACTAAACCTTACACGTCATTCAGGGGCTTGTCGAGAAATCCGGCGAAGCGCAAAATTTATAACAATGCGGCTTCGCCTAGATCCTTCGACTTCGCTTCGCTCTGCTCAGGATGACGTAAGGATAATTAGCAGTTACATGTCGGGAATTCCACGGCTAAGGGTATTCGTCTTACTCTTACGGGCGAATACCCTTAGCTTCTGAATGAAGTGGTAATAGTTTGACTGCGCTTTTGATTTTAAATTTCGGACTAGTTTTTGAAAACCATATTGCGGATATCTTCCACGCGGCTTTTGATGCGCTCGTCTTTTGCGATAAGCCCCACGACCTTATTTTTCGCGTGCATTATCGTCGTGTGATCGCGCCCGCCCATAAGCGCGCCTATCGAAGTCATCGGGAGCGGCAAAAGTTCGGAAATAAGATAAATGCAGATCATTCTCGGTTCTACGATTTCTTTGTCGCGCTTTTTGCCGATGAGTTCTTCCTTCGTGACGTTCGGATAAAGTTTGAGCGTGGCTTCGATAATGTCCTCGGCTTCCACCGCTTCTTCCTGCGGCTTGCGGTAGTCCTTGAACGCTTCGGCGGCGAGGTCGACGGACAGCGGCTTGTCGTAAAGTTTGGACAGAAGAATCACCTTATTGAGCAAACTTTCCATTTCGCGGATATTACTGCCCTCGCGCTGTGCCATGTAAGTCAGCACGTCCTGCGGCACCTGATATTTCATCAGTTGCGATTTTTTCTGCAATATCGCGATACGCGTTTCGAGATCCGGCGGCTGAACGTCGGCGATAAGCCCCCACTCGAAGCGCGTTCTCAGTCGTTCCTCGAGGTCGGGAATCTCTTTCGGCGGGCGGTCGGAAGCGAAAATTATCTGTTTGTTCATCTGATACAAGTCGTTGAACGTGTGGAACATCTCGACCTGCGTGCTTTCCTTTTTGGAAATAAACTGAATATCGTCGATCATGAGTACGTCCGCGCTGCGGTATTTTTCGCGGAAGTCCACGGTGTTGCCGCCCTTCGAGCGGATAGAAGCGATAAGCTCGTTAACGAACTTCTCGGACGAAACGTACAGTACTTTAAGATGCCGATTGTTCTTTCTCACGTAATTGCCGATCGCGTGCATGATATGCGTTTTTCCAAGCCCCGCGCCGCCGTAAATGAACAGCGGATTGTACCTCTCGCCGGGCGCTTCCGCGACCGCGCGCGCCGCCGCCACCGCGAAACGGTTGCACTCGCCGACAACGAAGTTGTCGAACGTGTAGCGCGGGTTTATGAGCGTAGCGTCCATTCTGGGAATAGCGGGTTCGTCGTTCTTTTCATCGGCTTTTTCCACCGCTTCCGCAAGCGACCCGCCTATGCTCTCCACTTCCGCGGGCGTAAGCAGCGTGATATCGGTAAGAAGCGGGTTGACGGACGAAAGAACTTTTCGTATCAGCGGACGAAAATTGTTGTTGATTGCGTCGCGGTTGGCTTCCGTCGGCGCAAGCAAAACCAGACGATCGTCCTCTACGTCGATCGCATCGAGCGGCTTGATCCACACGTCGAAACTGATGGCATTGACCTCGGTTTCGAGCGTGGGCAGCATATCCTGCCAGATATCTTTTGCTAAGTTCATTTCTCCTCCTCCCGCATCGCTGCGGTAGTAGTTCGTTTATATAATAATGAATAACTAAACGAATATCGACCTATTCTTTCCGCGATTTTTCGTACTCGGCGTAAATCTCGGACTTCGGGCGGTTTCTATCTGCGGCGACGCGTTTGACCGCGTCCATTTTGCTCAGCCCGTCCGCGATATACTTTTCGACATGACTTCGGATAGGCAAAGCGTTCAGCGCGTTTCCCTTTTCTTTCGCGCCCTCGACCACGATCACGAACTCGCCCTTTACGGTGAACTCGGGAAAATCCGCGAGGTTTCCGCGCACGACTTCCTCGTGCAGTTTGCTGATTTCTCTGACCACCGCGGCTTCTCTGTCCCCAAGCGCCGATTTCAGAAAATCGAGGTCTGCGGTCACGTTATGCGGCGGCGAATAGAATATGAGCGTCGCCGTAAGGTCGGTAAACCTTTCGATAAACTTCTTTCTGTCCGACTTTTTCTCGGGCAGAAAACCGCACATACAGAACGCAGAAGTATCCAATCCCGACAGCACGAGCGCGTTGATCGCCGCGCACGGTCCGCTGATTACGGTGTACTCAAGTCCGCGTTTTATCAGTTCGTCCGCGAGGATTTTGCCGGGGTCTGAAATCATGGGCATGCCCGCGTCGGACACCAGCGCGAGGTTTTCGCCTTTTTCCAATCTGTCCGCGATATATCCCGACTTCTCTTTTTCGGAAAACTTCTGATACGACACGAGCGGTTTTTTGATTCCATAGCGCTCGAGCAGCACCGCCGTGCGCCGCGTGTCCTCGCAAAGTATCGCGTCGACCGAGTTCAGCGTTTCCACCGCGCGGTAAGTTATTTCGCCGAGATTGCCTATCGGCGTTGCAACGATATAAAGCATACCTCTCCTTTACACCACGGTGTCGACCGCTCGCTCGGGCAGAATTCCCAAGCCCTCTTTTCCGTCTTTCACGCACTTGAGCATTATAAGGTGCGGCGGCTTGTTCGGCGCGGGCACGAGCGTTTGCAAAACTTTCGGCTCGAGCCTGCGTTTTTTACATTCGTAAATAATTTCCGCGAGCCGATCCGCCCTGTGAATAAGGTAAAACCGCCCGCCGGGTCTAACGAGATACGCCGCCGCGTCCGCGACTTCCCGCAGCGTTACGGCTATTTCGTGCCGCGCGAGCGCCACCGACTCGTTGTCGATCGCCGCGCCGCCGTCCTTTTTACGGTAAGGCGGGTTGCTCACGACGATAGTCGCGTACCCGGGCGCAAAATGCTCGCGTACGCTCTGCATGGGCGCGTTAATAATATCGCAAACGCCGCCGAGTCCGTTCATTCCGATACTCCGCCGCGACATTTCCGCCATATGTGGCTGAATTTCCACGCCCGTACAGCGTATGCCTTTCTTTCCGCCGAGCAGCAGCGTGATTATTCCCGTGCCGCTGCCGAGGTCGACCGCGCGGTCTTTCGCCCCGCCCGTCACGAAGTTCGCGATTTCCACCGCGTCGCAACCGAAGCAGAACGCGCTCGGGTTCTGAATGATTTTCAGCCCGTTGACGAGAAGATCGTCTACCCGCTCGCCGTCACGTAAATACCGGGAAGTTTCGGTTTCGTTCGCCGTATGCGCTTTTTCGGTTTCCGTCAACCCTCGATGACCTCGTAAATGCCGTCGAGGTTGCGGTATTTCTGGTCGCTGTCCAGCCCGTAACCGATGATGTAAGCGGGACGCTCGAGCGTGAACGCGATATAATCGGCTTTAGCGTCGGTCTTTCTGCACATGGGCTTGTCGAGAAGGCACGCAATCTTGACGTCGAGCGGATTTTTCGCCGCGAAGTACTGACGAAGGTACGCCACGGTATAGCCCGAATCTACGATATCTTCGACTACGAGAACGTGCTTACCCTCGACGTTTTCGCGCAGATCCTGAATAAGTTTGATCTTGCCGGTCGTGGTCATCGATCCGGCGACGAGCGCATTTTCGTAACTCGACAGCGTAACGAAATCGTACACCACGTTGTCCGACTTGATCTCTTTCATGAGGTCGGTGTAGAACATGACTGCGCCGCGAAGCACGCAAACGCAAACGATAGGTTTATCGTCGTCGTAATTTTTCGCGATCTCTTTTCCGAGTTCTCTCACTCTCGCGCGAATAACTTCTTCGGTGTAAAGCACGTTTTTGTTAAGTCCCATTGTAAATATCCTCCGTATTTTCGAACGCCGCTTCGGGCGTTTTCGGCTAAAAATTAAGTAAGCGACCCGCGCTAAAGCGAGTAAACCAGTTCCAGCGCGTTCACGGTGTCCGCGGTGATTTTCACGTCGTCGGAAATTTCCACGCCGAAAATCGCGAGCACCTTATCATTATAACACAAAAGCGGCAATTTGTCGCGTTTTCGAAGCGGTATTTTGCGATCGATAAGATATTCTTTCAATTTTTTCGCGCCGCCGCCGTAGGGTCGGAACTCGTCGCCCTCGCGCCGTGTACGGATCACCGCGCCGTCTGGAACTTTGTCGCCGTCGACGACGAGTTTGCCGCGGACGGGTTTCGCTTCCACCGACGTAACCTCGATTATTCCGTCCGCAAACGGCGTAAAACCCGCCGCGAACGGTATCGCTTCTTCCTCGGTTTTGTCGCCGCTTTCCGTGTAGAACGCGATAACGCCGTACTCTTTCGCCGCCGTCAGCCCGCCGCCTAAATCCACCCGCGCGCCGTTCTCGAGCGAGAGTAACGACAGCGCCGCTTCGACTTGCTTTCTGCCGAAATCGGTGGGATAGCCCGCGCGTTTCGCCGCTTCGATCGCGTAACGGGAAGCGAGCGCGAACGGCGTTTTCAGCGCGGTTTCGTTGACGTACACCGCCTCGCCGTCGCGCGCGATATTGTCGTCAAAATCGAGGAACGAACGGATAAACTCGTCGTCGCTCGCGGCATTCTCGCTGAGCGTGTTTATAGCGTCGTCAAGCGCGTACCGTTCGTTTATAAGCGGAATCACGCGATTGCGGATAAAATTCCGCGTGTATTTAAGGTCGGCGTTGGTGCCGTCGGTCACGAACTCCACGCCGTTTTCTCGGTTATACCGTTCTATTTCCGCGCGGGTTACGGTAATCAGCGGGCGGATATAGTCGCCGTCCGATTCGCTCATGCCGATAAGTCCTCTTATCCCCGAACCGCGAAAAACGTGCATCAGCACGCCCTCGGTGCGGTCGCCGGCGTTGTGCGCGGTAAGAATCTTGTCCGCTTCGCCGCGACCGAGAACTTTCGAGAAAAACGCTTTCCGCGCAAGCCGCGCTTCGGTTTCCTCGCTTCTGCCGCTGGTCTTACAAAGCGCGGGAATATCGACGGCGCGACCTATAAACTTCACGCCGTAACGCTCCGCCGCGGCTTTCACGAACGCGCTGTCGCGTTTCGACTCCTCGCCGCGTATGCCGTGTTCTACGTTCAGAACTATAATTCTGTCGGGCGGAAAATGCTTTACGGCGAGATCGAGCAGGCACATAGAATCCGCGCCGCCCGATACCGCCACCGCTATTTTTTCGGTGGGTAAAATAAGCCTCCCGAACGCCGAAAAAGCCGCCTCGGGAAGTTTTCCCATAGCGTTTTTACGCGCTGCGCCGCTTGATTTTTTATCGTTTCCGTCCGCAATTTTACTCATACTATGAATTATAAAATACTTGCCGCTTTTTGTCAACCTCTTGACCTAACGTAGCCGGATATTGTACCCTACGGAATTTTGTAAAGTTTATTACTTCTCGGCCAACGGGGATTCCACGCGTGGCGTATCGCCGCACTCCGAATGCCTCCACGCAAAAAGCCGCGGATTCACACGAAGCCGCGGCTTTTACTAAGCGTTCTATTAACTTTAACTTACCTTTACCGACGTTACTGTTCCACGGCGCCGATGGTGTTCATGAACTTGTCGAACGCGGCGACGCCCGCTTCGTCCTTTTTGAACACGGCGGTGTTGTCCAAGATGCACTCGCAAACACGGTTCACTTCGTCCTTGACGTTGAGTTCCGCTTCCTTAGCGGTGTTCTTCGGGTTCTCTTTCATGAGTTTTTCGATCATATCGGCGTGGACTTTCATATCGTCGGCAAGCGCGGCGCGGGAGTACTTGACCTCGCGGGTAAGGTACTTCTCGACTTCGGCAAGCTGGCGATCGAGTCGACCCGGCAGAATAAACAAGCCCATAGCCTCGATAAGTCCGATCGACTCAGCCTTTATGTTCTGATACTCGGGGTGAACGTGGAAAATGCCGTCCGGGTACTCGTCGGAAGTGCGGTTGTTGCGCAGAATCAGCTCGACGATATACTTGTCGCCGATCTTTCTCGCAACCGGGGTGACGGCGTTGTGCTGTTCGTCGCCCTCTTTTGCGATAACGCCGACGGATTCGTCGCTGTACGCCTTCCACTGCTCGATGATCTTGCCCGCGTACTCGGCGATCGTCTTTTTGCTGTCGGACTCGAGACGGATAACCGAATTGTACCAGTCGACGATATAAGTGTCGACGTAGGGGTACTCGGCGCTCTTGTACTTCTTGAGGTTGGGAGCGCGGTGCATCGGGAGTTGTTTCAGCCCGCCCTGGAAATGATCGTGCGAGAGGATCGAGCCGCCGACAATGGGCAGCGCGGCGTTACAGCCGATAAAGTAGTTCGGGTTGTAATCCACGAAATCGAGGAGTTTGCGCACGGTGGACGGATTGACTTTCATGGGCGTGTGTTCGCCGTTGATCGCGATGCCGTGCTGATTGAAGTACGCGTAGGGCGAGAACTGCCAGAACCAGTCCTCTCCGTCCAGCGTAAGCGGCACGGTGCGCAGATTCTGACGGTAAACGCCGTGACCCGCGTAGCCCTCGTTCTCCTTGCAGATAATGCACGACGGATAAGTCGCGCTCTTGGTCTTGAGAAGTTTCGCGGTATCCTTATTGTTCTTTTCGGGCTTCGACAGATTGATCGTGATTTCGAGTTTGCCGCGGGTCGCCTTGGCTTCCCAGTGCTTGTTTTTCGCGATCCTGGTCTGCTTGACGTAATCGTTCTTTACGGAATAATCGTACAGCCAGTCGAACGCCTTGGCAGGGTTGGTAGCGTGCAGACTGTCGAACATATCGACCACTTCGCTCGGCTTGAAACTGACCATATCCATAATGCGGTCGCCGAATTCCTCGCGGTTTTCCTCGCCGATGATGCCGTTCTCCACGGCATAGTCGACGATGGGATTAAGAACCGCGTCGGGCGAAGTCATTTCGTCGATGGCGTCCACGTCGGTTTCGTACTGAACGTAGTCCTCGAGTCTGAGTTCTTTCATGATTTTGTTGCGGGTGTAGATGACGTCGAGGTCATCGAGCAGCAGATGCGACTGCGCGTACTGCAACAAGTTTTCGATACTCGAATAAATGATCATTGCTATATCTCCTTGTGTTTGGATTTACTTTGTTATTTTTCAGCCTCTGGGCGCGACGAGCGAAACGTAGCGCTCGATATCGAAGAACTTCCACGGCGTTTTTTCCGCGGGCGGGTACGCCACGAACACCATGGGCGTCTTGGTCGTCGGGTGATAGAACCTCAGTTCATAAGCCCACAGCGCGAGGTTGTGACCTTTCGCAAGCACGTCGCCTCCGTAGCGCGCGTCGCCGAAAATCGGCGTGCCGATATGCTGAAGCTGCACTCTCGCCTGATGCGATCTTCCGGTGAGAAGTTTGATATCGAGAAGCGCCAGTTGCGGCGAGGTTTGCAGCACTTTGTAGATAAGTTCCGCGCGTTTCGCGCCCTCTATCGGCGCGGGAACGACGGTCACGCGGTTGTTCTTTTCGTCTTTCATGAGGTAGTCGGTAAGCCGTGCCTGACGGTCGCGCGGCGTTCCCACCGTGACCGCGAGATAACGCTTTTCGAAACTGCCCTCCCGGATCTGTTCGGACAACCTCGCCGCGGCTTTACTCGTCTTTGCAAACACCATAACGCCGCCCGTCGGACGGTCCAGTCGATGCACGAGCCCCGCGAACGCTTCGCCCGGCTTGTCGTGCGTGCGCTTAATGTAGCCCTTGACCATAGTGAGAAGGTCGCGGTCGCCCGTCGAGTCGCCCTGCGTGGGTACGTTCTGAGGCTTTAACACCACCAGAAGGTGATTGTCCTCGTATAAAACCGTAAGTTCTTCGTTTTGCATTTGCACCTCGTTTATTTTCCGCTTCTCCACAGCCCGCTGCAACCGCACGGAAGTTCGATTTTGCCTTTCGACTCGTCGGTCACGGGCAGCGTGAGTTCGTACGCTTCTATTCCGCCCTTTTCGCCGTGCATGGAAAGCGACAGTACGTTCTTGATAACGGTGGGCTGAAGCCCCGTCGTGTAACTGTTGATAAGATAGAACAGCGGCTTATCCAGTACTTTCGCCACGAGCGTCGCGAGTTCGTACAGACTGTCCTCGAGTTTCCACGTTTCGCCGCTCGGTCCTCTGCCGTAACTCGGCGGATCCATAAGCACCGCGTTATAAGTCTTGCCGCGCTTGAGTTCGCGCATAACGAACTTTTTGCAGTCGTCCACGATATAACGGATACCGTCCGCGGGACAGCCGCTCAGTTCCGCGTTCTTTTTGCAACGGTCGACCATGCCCTTCGCCGCGTCCACGTGCGTTACGATCGCGCCCGCATTCGCAAGCGCTACGGAAGCCCCGCCCGTGTAACCGAAAAGGTTAAGCACTCTCGGACGGTCCTTAGCCGTTTTTACGATCTCGCGCATTTTAGCCCAATTCTCGGCTTGTTCGGGGAACAACCCCGTGTGCTTGAACCCCATGGGCTTGATTAAGAATTTGCAGTCTTCCCAGCCGATCTGCCACTCGTCCGGCATATTGCGGAAGTACTCCCACCTGCCGCCGCCGTCCGACGAACGGACGTAACGCGCGTTCAGTTTCGGGTACTTCGCAAGATCGAACGGCGCTTCCCAGATCGCTTGCGGATCGGGGCGAAGCAGATAAACGTTTTTCCAACGCTCGAGTTTCTCTCCGCCGCCCGCCGCGATTATTTCGTAATCTTTCCAGCCCGTCGTCATCAGAGTTTTACCACGCCGAGTCCGACTTGCTTGCCGTTGACGTCGCGCTTTTCGAGATCGGCTTTCTTTTCGATCTTGTCCGCAAGCACGTCGCCCGCAATTTCGTCTTTGTATTTTTCGATAACGGCTTCGATTTCCGCGTCGCCGTCGTAGTAAAGCGCAATATGGTCGGTAACCTCGAATCCCGAGTCCTTGCGCATCGTCTGCACTTTGGACACGATCTCGCGCATATAGCCCTCTTCGATAAGTTCGGGCGTGAGCGTTACGTCCAAAATTACGGTAATACCGCCGCCGGACTGCACGGAATAGCCCTCTTTATTGAGTACGGTAACGAGTACGTCGTCCTTGCCGAGTACGATTTCGTCGCCGTCCGCCACGAACGAATACTCGTCCGCTTCGCGTAAGCCCGCCACTACTTTTTCGGGGTTTTCGTTAAGGTACGCGCGGATCTTGCCGAGTTTAGCGCCGTACTTCGGTCCGAGCGTTTTGAGTTGCGGTTTGACGGAATAAGAAACGTAATCGCCCGCGTCGCGCACGTATTCGATACGCTTGACGTTCAGTTCGTCGCGGATAATCGCGAGCATATCCTCGCTCAGGTTTCCGACGTTATCGCCGCAAAGCAGAATTTCGTTAAGCGGCTGACGGTTCTTGACCGCGGCGGCGTTACGCGCGGCTCTGCCCAGCACCGCCGCTTCTTCCGCGACAGCCATGCCCGCTTCGAGCGCGGGGTCGATATAGTTCTCGTTCGCTACCGGGAACGAAGTAAGATGAACGGATTCGGGCGCGGACGAATTCACCGAGCAAACGATATTGCGGTAGATTTCCTCGGCAATGAACGGCACGAACGGCGCGACGAGCCTTGCCGTGGTTTCGAGTACGGTGTACAGCGTCATGTACGCGGCTTTTTTGTCCTCGGTCATGTCGCTGCCCCAGTAACGCTCGCGACAACGGCGCACGTACCAGTTGGAGAGTTTATCCACGAAGTCGCCGATCTCGCGCGCGGCTTCGGTGATCTTGTAGTTTTCGAGCGAGTCGTCCACGAACTTGATAAGCGAGTTCATAGCCGACAGTATCCACTTGTCCATAACGGACAATTTACACTCGTCCAAAGTATATTTCGTCGGGTCGAACTTGTCGATCTCGGCGTAGAGAATATAGAACGAATAGGTGTTGAACAGCGTGCCGAGGAATTTTCTCTGCACTTCGCTGACTGCCTCGCCGTAGAAGCGCGAGGGAATCCACGGGCTTGAGTTGGTGTAGAAATACCATCTTACCGCGTCCGCGCCTTGCTTGTCCAGTACCGACCACGGATCGACGACGTTGCCCTTGTGCTTACTCATCTTGATGCCGTTCTTATCGTTGACGTGACCTAAGACTATGCAGTTCTTAAACGGCGCTTTGTCGAACATAAGCGTGGAGATCGCGAGCAAGGTATAGAACCAGCCGCGGGTTTGGTCGACAGCCTCCGAAATGAACTGCGCGGGGAAAGTCTTTTCGAACTTGTCCTTGTTCTCGAACGGATAGTGAAGCTGCGCGAACGGCATAGAACCCGAATCGTACCAGCAGTCGATGACCTCGGGCGTGCGGTGCATGGTTTTGCCGCACTTCGGGCATTTGATAGTGACTTTATCGACGTAAGGCTTGTGAAGTTCGATATCGCCCTCGATACCGCCCTTCTCTTTCAGTTCCGCTTTCGAGCCGATCGCGATCGTTTCGCCGCAGTCGTCGCAAACCCAGATGGGGAGCGGCGTACCCCAGTAACGCTCGCGGGAAAGCCCCCAGTCGATTACGTTCTCGAGGAAGTTGCCCATTCTGCCCTTGCCGATCGAGTCGGGAATCCAGTTTACGGAAGCGTTGTTCTTGAGGAGTTCTTCCTTGACTTTGGTCATGGAAATGAACCAGGTCGAGCGCGCGTAGTACAGAAGCGGCGTGTCGCAGCGCCAGCAGAACGGATAACTGTGCGTGACGGTAAGCGTTTTGAACAGCAATCCTTTTTCTTTCAGATCTTTGAGTATGAGTTTGTCGGCTTCTTTACAGAACGTGCCGACGAACGGAGCGCCCTCCGCCATGTTGCCGCGGTCGTCCACCATCTGCACGAACGGCAGATCGTACTTTCTTCCGACGCGGGCGTCGTCCTCGCCGAACGCGGGCGCGATATGAACTACGCCGGTGCCTTCGTCCAGCGTGACGTAGCCGTCGGTCACCACGCGGTAAGCGTTCTTGACTCCCTTGTAACAAGCGTACAGCGGCTCATAGGTAAGCCCCTCATAGCCCGTGCCTTTCTTTTCTTCGATGACGGAATACTCGCCCTCGTTAAAGAAAACGTGAACGCGTTCTTTCGCGAGGATATATTTCGCGCCTTTGCTTTCGATTTTCACGTAGTCGTAGTCGGGGTTCATACACAGCGCCACGTTGGACGGAAGCGTCCAGGGCGTGGTCGTCCAGGCTAAAACGTAGGTATTCTCCTCGCCTTTTACCTTGAACGCGGCGACGGCAGTCTTTTCCTCTACGTCCTTGTAACCCTGCGCGACTTCGTGCGAGGACAGCGCCGTTCCGCAACGCGGGCAGTACGGCACGATCTTGTGTCCTTTATAGATAAGTCCGCGGTCGAAAATGTTTTTCAGCGACCACCACTCGGACTCGATATAATTATCGTCGTAAGTGACGTAAGGGTGTTCCATATCCACCCAGTAGCCCACGCGGTCGGACATTTTCTCCCACTCGGTCTTGTACTTCCACACGCTTTCCTTGCACTTACCGATAAACGGCTCGATACCGTACTTCTCGATATCCTGTTTGCCGTCCATGCCGAGTTGCTTTTCGACTTCGAGTTCGACGGGCAGACCATGAGTATCCCAGCCGGCTTTACGCGTGGCGTGATAGCCTTTCATCGTCTTGAAACGCGGTATAATATCCTTCATGACGCGCGTGAGAATATGACCGATATGCGGCTTGCCGTTAGCGGTCGGGGGGCCGTCGTAGAACGAGAATTCTTCGCCGTCCTTGGTCTTTTCCAGCGTTTTTTCGAAAATGCGATTCTCTTTCCAGAACTTCAGCACTTCTTCTTCGCGGCTGACGAAATTCATATCGGGATTGATTTTCTTGTACATAAAGTCTTTCTCCTGCTCCGCCGGGCGAGCGCGCCCTCGGCGTTTTCCATTTTTACGCCAAAGTCCCCGTGCCTATTCTCGGCTTCGGGACCAAGGCTCGCGCGGCAAAACGCGCTTACTATGATATTGAGAGAAGAACGAACCCGCTCTCCTCTCAACCGCCTTACAAAAAAACTGTGCTTCCGTCTTTGATACGGTCTGCCGAAGCGTTCTCCCGACAGCCGACTACTCCAAAGCCACCTTGTGGCACACGTCGTGGTCCGCTTAGTGCTGCTACGTCCCCGTCCTGACACGGTTCACGGTACGAAGTTGCACAAGACCTTGGTATCAACGCCACTTATACGGTAACGGACCTTCCACAGATCGCACCGAGGACGGCATTCAGCCCTACTGTAGCGGATTGTAGGTACAGGGCACCGCTGGCTCCCCGCCTAGCACAGTAAGTTAATTATACAATACTTGCCGAAATTACGCAAGCGTTTTTTAAGTATTATTTTGTCGATAGCCCAATGCTCGTCTTTTCCGCCCCGTTTCGCGATTAAAAAGCGTTGCGGAGGTCACGCGATACGGTTGCTATACCCTGCTCCCGACCTTTAAAGCGTTGCGGGCGCGACGCGTTAAGCGAACAGTCCGGTGGACTGTTCGTAGCCAAAGCGGAGGACACAATCGCAAGTGTCCCGGTGACTTTTTTTCTTCATTTGAAAAAAGTATTATTACGAAAAGTTTCTACTTCCCATAATAATACTCTTTTAAAGGATTAAGTTCGTTCTTGTTGCAGGGGATCCTCACGCTCGCTTGCGCTCGCCCGAGGTTTGACGGTTAAAAAATGAAAACTTTTCGTTTAAATTAAAAACCTTATCCCAAAATTCGGGTTATAGGGGTAATTACACCCCTTGTTTACTTACCTTCGTAAACGTCGAGCGGATCGATATCCGCCATAGGAAGCACGCGCATTATCGTCACTCTTCTTCTCATAAACATATGGTAACGGATACCGTCGAGGAAGAGTTCGGGGCTGACGGCGATCTCCTCGGGCGTGGTGGCGGCGTGAGCGAGCGCGAAAAGTTCGCGCAGTCTTTCGACGGACGGGACCTCGTCCTTGATAATCTGTTTGATTTCGTCCCACTTCTCCGTCACGAGGTTCGGGTCGATTTCGTCGACGATCGTGTTCGGTTCGTTGAGTTTCATCATATCGGGCGTAAGCTCCGGACCGTAGTGGCGTTTTACGTCCTCCCAGTCGATACGCTCGGGGTGCGCGTTCACCTTGTCGATCTTCGTGAGTTTGTGATAAATATCCGCGACGACGAGCGTAGCCACGCCCACTTTCTTGCCGTGATAATCTGAAATCACGCCGTGAGTGAGTTTTTCGCACTCCCAGTAGTGCGAAATGATATGCTCGGTGCCGGAAGCGGGGCGAGTGCATTTCGCCAGTTGCATAGCGATACCGGTAAGTACCAGCGTTTCCATAATAGCCGCCGCGGCTTCCTCGTCGTGAGCGGGAACTTTCGCCGCGAGCGAAGCCATGCGGTCGAGCGCGCGACGGACCAGCCTGGCGACGCGTTCGCAGTAATAATCGCCGTGCAGAAGCGCCGCGACGCGCCAGTCGGCGATTGCGATATACTTAGCCATGACGTCGCCGAAGCCCGCCGCTTTCAGTTCGGTAGGCGCCTCGGCGAGAATACGCGTGTCGGCGATGATGATACGCGGCTGACGGCAAGGATAGGAAATCTTAAAATTATTGTGCGTAATGGGCGCGCTGTCCGAAGCAAAGCCGTCCATCGACGGCGCGGTGGCGAAAATCGCGAACTGCTTGTCTTTCCGATAGGACGAAAGACGACAGATATCGTTGACCGAGCCGGTGCCGACCGATAAGCAGCCGTCCACTCTTTCGAGTTCGCGCTCGAGTTCCTCGACTTCGCGCATGTCGGCGACTTTCATACTGTCGTAAACGCGCAGTTCGACGGTATAACCCGCGGCGAGCAACTGCTCGTAAAGCCCTTTCGTGACTCTGAACGAGTTCACGTCCGCGACCATAAGTATTTTCTTGGGGAACGCGTGCGCGGACAGAATTTCCGCGACCCGATCGAGATTGCCATGCGCGACTTCCAGCGCTTCGAGGTCGAAGTCGTGCTTGTGACCGCACTCGCAACCGGCGAATTCCTTGCGTAAAGCGTCAAGATCCATAATAATTACTGCCTCCGTAATCGTAAAACTAGTTACCGCACGAAAAAATCGCGACGAAGCAAAACCGCGGCTCGGGAAAGCCCGAACGTCCGCAACTTTTGCAATCGCCGCGACTCATACTACTCTTATGCGACAACCGTAAATTCCGCTATTATTTTACCACCGCGCCGCGCCGTTGTCAATCGCACGCGCGGGGTGCGACGAAATTTCCGCTTAGGGTTAGTTTAGCCATCGGTAATAACCTTAAAAACAGTCTTTTCCGCACTTTTCGTCGATATCTCGTTTGGCGTACCTCTAGTACGCCCGCACTCAATTTCAACGAAAATCATCGCAAAATTCAAGTTTTTAAGGCGCGAAGCGTTTTTGCGGTCAAGATGACGAGATAATTAAAGGCAAACGACCGAACGCGTACCGATAGTCACGCGGAGCGGAGTTTAACGCATAATTAGCCGCAATATTGTCAGCAAAAATTATTACCGATAGTTAAACTAACCCTATTCTTCCGCTTTTTCCGTCATCGAAGCCGCAATTCGGTTCTGCAATTCCTCGAGCGCGTTAAAGCCCATCGATTTAAGGCGGTGGTTGCGCGCCACGACCTCCAAAATGACCGAGAGGTTGCGCCCGGGCTTGACGGGGATAACGTAAAGCGGCAATTCGGTTTCGAGAAGCGTATAGAACTGCGCTTCGTCGCCGAGGCGGTCGTACTGCTTGTTCTCGTCCCAGCGCTCCAGCCGCACCACGAGGTCGACGACTTTTGATTGACGGATCGCTCCCGCACCGTACATCGCTCTTATGTCGATGATGCCTATGCCGCGCACTTCCATAAAGTGCCGTATGTTCTCGGGAGCGGTGCCGACGAGTTTGTCCGAAATGCGCTTTATGCACACCGCGTCGTCCGCTACCAGCCGATGCCCGCGCTGAATGAGTTCGAGCGCCGTTTCCGACTTACCTACGCTGGAATTGCCCACGATCAGCACGCCCACGCCGAACAGATCGACGAGTACGCCGTGGATCGTTTCGGTCGGCGCAAGCAGTTCGTTAAGATAAATGCTTATCTCGTTCATGAACGCCGTCGAGCGCAGCGACGAACGGAACACGTTTCTGCCGTACTTCTTCGCCGCGTCCATAAGTTCGGGGATAGGCTCGAGTACGGTGGTAAGGACTAAGCACGGAAAATCGAACTTGCAGAGGTTTTCGCAAGCGATCACGCGCTCCTCGTGCGTTTTGTGTTTAAGATACGAGGTTTCCTGTTCGCCGATGACCTGCACTCTTTCGGCGGAAAAATGCTCGTAATACCCCGCGAGTTGCAGCCCCGGGCGATTGATATTGAAGGTCGCAATGTGCATTTTGCGGCGCTTTCCTTTGTGCAGTATCTCGAGGTTAAGTCTTTCGGCGAAGTCCTTGATAAGGACGTCGGTTTCGTTTTCCTGTAATTCGGTAATAAGCGGCATTTATTCGTTCCCTCCGCAGAATTTTTCTATCACGGCTTTCGCCGCGCCCTCGTCGTTGGTGACGGTAACGTAGTCCGCCGCGGCTTTCACGTCCGCCCGCGCGTTGCCCACCGCCACGCCCAAGCCCGCGGCTTTCAGCATGGAAATATCGTTCTGACTGTCGCCTATCGCGATCGTCTTTTCTATAGGCACGCCGTAGAGTTCCGCGACCTTTTTCAGTCCCGTACCCTTGCCGCCGTCTTTACTCGCGAACTCGAGGTACGACTCGCTCGACATATAGTGATCGACTTTGCCGAAATCCTCTTTCTCGCACTCGGCGTATATCCGCGCGGATTCCGCGGGATCGACTACGATCATGACTTTCAGTATCGACAATTCGGGATGTGACTTAATGTACGCGCGGAGATTGCCCACGGTTTTCAGCGGCACTTCGGTTATGCGGCGGTACTCGAGATTGATGGTGTTTTCTTCTTTTATATAAACGTAATCTTTATCGTAAAAATGCGTGTAAAGACCGTGTTTTTCAGCGAACGCGAGGATCTTGTCGACCGACTCGTGCGGAACGGTACACTCGTACAGCACGTTGCCCGCGGTGTCGGCTACGAACGAGCCTTGAAACCCCACTACGGCTATTCTCTGCCCGCCTATCCCGAGGTAATCGAGCCAGCCGTCCATAGACTTTGCCATTCTGCCGGTGCAAACGACGAAATGCCCGCCGCGATTTATATACCCGCGTATCGCGTCCGCAACGCTTTTATCCACCGTAAGATCGTTTCTCAGCAGCGTACCGTCAAAATCGGAAAGTATCAGCTCGTATTTCATTCGCGCCTCCGCTTTGTCTGTAATGTACTTACATTGTACCTTATTTTTCCGTTTTCCGCAACCGTTTGAACCCCGGGATTATAATAAGGACGGTATTCGGTCGACCGTCGTTTTAAATAATATCCTCGTCGCGGCGCTTCGTTTCGTCGTCGATTCTCTCGACCGCCGCCGAGTCCGCTTGTTTTTTTGGCTTTGCCGCCGCTTTTGCCGCTTCCTCTTCGCGCTTTTTCGCAAAATAATCGTGTATGCTCCGCGCGGTGCGAAGGTCGATGCCCTCCACCGCCGCAAGCGTTTCCACGCTCGCGTTCTTGATATCCGCGGCGTCCTCGAACGTTTTGAGCAAGATTTTGCGGCGCTCGGGTCCCACTCCCGGCACTTCGTCGAGTTCGGAAAAATACCGCCGCGACCTCAGTTTTCTGTGATAAGTTATCGCGAAACGGTGCGCTTCGTCGCGAACGCGTTGAAGAAGCCGCAGCGCGTAATTATCGTGCGGAATGATAATCGGATCGGGATTGCCGGGCGTGAAAACCTCTTCTTCGCGCTTGGCAAGCCCCACCATAGGAATATCGTAACCCATTTCGCGCATAATGCCGTAGGCGAACGACAACTGCCCCTTGCCGCCGTCGATGACGATAAGGTCGGGAAGATCGGTAAACTTCTCGTCGCCGCCCGTAGCCCGCGAGAACCGCCGCCGTATCGTTTCTTCCATACAACGGAAGTCGTCCGACCCCTCGACGGTCTTGATTTTATACTTGCGGTAATCCTGCGGCGAGCGCTTGCCGTCGATAAATACCGACTGCGATGCGACCTTGTCCACGCCGCTTATGTTGGAAATATCGTAGCACTCGATGCGCCGCGCGCTTTGAATCCCCAAAATCCTGCAAAGTTGTTTGGTCGCGCCCGTGGTCATGTCACGCTCGCGCTCCGACTTTTCCACCGACTTTACGAGGTAATCCGAAGCGTTGGATTTCGCGGTCCTCACCAGCCGCGCCCGCGCACCCTTTTTCGGAAAAGAAATCACCGGGGGTTTGCCCGCCGTCGCCGCCAGAAATTCGGTCAGCGCGCCGCTATCGAATTCCTCTTCGAAGCAGATTTCCTCGGGCATTTCGTTGTTTTCCGAATAGTACTGCGCCGCGAACGACGAGAAAAGTTCGCCGACGTCGCCCACCGCGTCGGTCACGGGGAAGTTTTTCACGCCCATCATCTTGTTTCCGCGCACCATAGCTACGCTCATTACGCCGTAATCGCCGCTGTCGGCGTAAGCGAACGCGTCCACGTCCGTAACGTTACCGAGGTTTGCGACCGTTCGTTCGCGCAGTTTTTTCAGCATCTCGAGTTGGTCGCGGTAGGTGATAGCGCGTTCGAACTCCTCGCGTTCCACCGCGGCGTTCATGCGCTCGGTCAGCAGTTTTTCCGCGCCGTCGTCGTAGCCGCTGAGAAACCTCACGACCCGCATAACGACCTCGCGGTACTCCTCTTTCGTGACGTAGCCCATACACGGCGCAAGGCACAAGCCGATATGATAATTAAGGCACGCCCGATCCTTTTTGCGCATTTTTTTCGGGCAAGTTCGCATACGGTAAGCGCTGCGGATAACGCCGACGATATCGCCCGCGCGCACGCCGTTAAAGAACGGTCCGAAATACCTCGCTCCGTCGCGGCGAACCTTGCGCGTGACCTCTATCGCGGGATAGTCCTCGCGCATATCGATCTTTATATACGGGCTGTGCTTGTCGTCTTTGAGCAGTATGTTATAGTGCGGCTTGTACTTTCTTATAAGGTTGGCTTCGAGCGCGAGCGCGTCCTTTTCGGTCAGCGTGATCATGTATTCGAAGTCGGCGATATTGTCCACCATCGCCTGCACTTTCGCGGGCTTGGGGGAATGATTGAAGTACTGCCGCACGCGGTTTTTCAGCACTACCGCCTTTCCGACGTAAATGATATTGCCCGCCTTGTCGTGCATTATATAAACGCCGCTGTTTTCCGGCAAATTTTTGATTTTTTCTTCGAGAGTCATTCGTTTTCCTCCCGCGCTATCGAAAATCTGCAACCGCAGTAATTCTGCCTGTAAATATCCAGTTCGCGGCACATCTGACACGAACGAAGATACCCGCTGCGCTTCTTGAAGTCCGACGGAATCCATAAGATATTCCGCGCCGCCGCTACTTCTTCGCCGATAGCGTTGACTATCGCGGCGTTTTTGTGCGGGCTGACGGTAAGCGTGGTGCAAAACGCGGTTAACCCCTCGCGCTTTGCCCGCGCCGCCGTCTTTTCCAGTCGAACGCGGAAGCACACGGGACACCTTGCTCCGCCCTCTTTCTCGTTCTCGAACCCCGCGATCGCGCCTAAAAACTCGTTCTCGTCGTAAGGCTCGCTTATCAGTTCCAGCGAAAAGTGCCGCGCGAGTTTTTCGAGTTCCGATAGGCGCTTCAGATACTCCGCTTCGGGATAAATATTCGGGTTATAATAGTAAAGAACGGGCTTTATCGTCTTTATCACGCGTTCCGTGACGGAAGTCGCGCAAGGCGCGCAACAGCAATGCAAAAGCACGCTCCCCGCCGCCGCGAGCGCGGATTCGGTAAGCGCGTCGTAATTGATTTTCTGCGTAATTTTGCCTGTTTCCATAACTATAACTAAATCTCTTGCGAGAAGTTGCCGGCAGTAAGCGAAACTTTGTTTTTTCTCACCGCTTCGGCGGTAAAATCGATAAGGTTTTTCGGGCAGTCTTTGCCGCTTACTTTCTCGATTTTCACGCTCCCGTCCGCGGTTATTTTCGTAAACTCGCCGTCCGCGTATTTAACTTCCGCGGCGTCGTCGGCCGCGCCTATCGTAACGGTAATCTTCTTTTCGGTCACGTCGTTTTCGGTGACTTCGCCCGCCGTAAATTTCAGCGCGGTATAGGCGATTCTGCCGTTATCCGTGCCGCCGAGCGCGTTTTCGTACAGCGCGTTCACTATAGCGATCGGCAGAACGTAGGTCATTCCTTCGCCGCCCGAATACTTGCCGAGAATTATCCCCATAAGCTTGCCGTCCGAGGTCATAATCGGCGCGCCGCTGCTGCCGGGATTGCTCGCGGCGGTCACGCGAGTCATGGGCTTGAGGAAATTTTCCTCGCTCTCCACCGTTTCGGGCAGAGAAACCACGCCGTCGAATGCCGCAACGCCCAGCCCGTAAGCGTTACCGAGCGCAACTACTTCTTCGCCTTTTTTCGCAAGCCCTTCCGATAGCGCAGGCTTGACGCCGTCGTACCCCGCCTTCTTAACCTCGAAAATCGCGAGGTCGAACTGCTGTGAGTAGCCGACGAGTTTCACCGCTTCGCCGCCGATAAAAGCGGTTTCACCGTAAAACCGGAACTCCGCGTGCTCCGCGTCGTAACCGGTCAGATGATAACAAGTCGCTATCGTAACGCACTCCTCGTCCGTAGCGATAACCGTACCCGTGCCGACTTGATTGACGGTCGCGACCTCTACCGCCAGCCGCTCGCTCGCCGCGACTATATCGGCAAGCGTTCTCGTCTTGTAGCCGCCGTTACTCGGGACGGGCGTAGGCGTAACGTTGCCGCCTGAGTTCCCGCCGCAACCGCACAGCGCGACCACCGTCACGAGCACCGCCGCTAAAATCGCAAACAATTTTATCTTTATACCCTTTTTCATTGCTATCTCCGTTTCGGATAATTATATCCCCGCGCCGTGCGGGCTAACCGTTTTCCGCGGTTTTATCCGCAACGTGCGTTCGCTTTGCACGTGCGCGAAACCGCGCGAATTTATCGAAGCACCCGCGCCGTCCGACTTTTTTCGCCGAAAACCGCCGCCGGTCTGCCGCCCCGCGAAAAGCCCGAATACCCGCGACTTTCGCGTTCTTTTGACAAAGTTCCGCGCAAAATTTGCCCGTGCTAAAAAAACTTACGCCCGCTTTATTCTGCTCGCGCCCGCGTAATATTCCGACAGTTCGTCGCTTCGGTCGTCTACGTACGCCCAGTCGATAGGCGTCATGCCGTTTTCTTTCAGAAACTCGTTCGCTTTCGAAAAATGCTTACAGCCGAAGAACCCGCGATAAGCGGACAAGGGACTGGGGTGCACGCTCTCGAGGATAAGGTGCGGCGTACCGATAAGCGGTTTTTTATTGATCGCGTTCGCGCCCCACAGCATAAAAACCATGGGCTTTTCGCGCCCCGACAGCGAGGAAATCACCGCGTCGGTAAAGCGTTGCCACCCAAGCCCCGCGTGCGATTGCGGCTCTCCGCTGCGCACCGTCAGTACGGTGTTAAGAAGCAGGACGCCTTGCTTCGCCCAGCCTGTAAGCGTGCTTCCGTGCGGTTTCAAGCCGGTGTCCGACTCGATCTCTTTGAAAATATTTACGAGCGACGGCGGGAGTTGCACGCCCTTGCCGACGGCAAACGCCATACCGTTCGCCTGTCCTTCGCCGTGGTACGGGTCCTGACCTAAGATAACGACCTTCACGTCGTCGTACGGCACGGACTTGAACGCCGAATATATCTCGGGTTTGGGCGGATAAACCGTTTTTTCCGCGTACTCGCGGTCTACTGCCGCCGTAAGTTCGGAAAAGTATGGTTTTTCATATTCTTTTTCGAGGACTTCGTCCCACGAATTGCCGATGACTTGCATTGGATTTTCTCCGCTTCGCCGCGACGTTTGCCGACCGCGACGATATATTTTTCTTTATTCTAGCATATATTCGCGAAAATGTCCATATATTTTACCGATTGTGCGGTTTCTTCGCGTAAAAAAACGGCTTGACCGCTCGTCAAACCGCTTCGCTTTTCATTATTCCGTCCGTCGCCGACAACATTACGTCGAGAACGCTTTTGTCCGCTATCCGATAAAACCCGATCTTGCCCTGACGGCGGCAACTCACTATGCCCGCCAGTCGCAAAGTCCGCAGTTGGTGCGAAACCGTAGTCTGGTTTATACCCAGTACAGTCGAAATATCGCCCACGCACAGCGGCGTTATGGCCAACGCCGACAGAATCTTCAGCCGCGTGCCGTCGGACAGTGCGAAGAAATACTCGGACAGCGCCCCGAGCGTTTCCGCGCCCGGCACGAATTTTTCTATCAGCCCGCGCTTTTCGGAGCTTATCAGCAATATATTTTCGTCACCCGCTTTCATACTACGATTATATCGCAAAACCGCATACAAAACAATCGTTCACGCGCGCGAAAAACCGCGAATATAAGTAGATAACGACTTTTTAGCGCGTTTTCGGCAAAAGGAGGACTTCACTTGGATCAACAGGATATTTTCAGACTTCTGCTTCTCGTCTTGCTTATCGCCAACCGACAACTCTCCGACGACAATACCGAAGATACTTCGTCCGGATCGTCTACCGATACGACCGACTTTTCCTATACGCTCGTCAACGACCTTCTCATCATCGCGATGGCTACCGGCGGCTTCGCCGATACTACTACCTCTACCGCCGACAACTACACGTTCTCCCGCGGGTAATAAAAAACGGTACTCGTTCCGTTGCGAAACGAGTACCGTTCGTCGTTACATTTTATCGGGCGCTTTTATAAGCAGTAAATTCAAGCCTTTTTCCAGTACTTCGGCGACGAGCGATGTGAGCGCAAGGCGCGTATAACTCACGTCGGGAGCCTGACCGATAATTCTGCAATTGAGATAAAAGCGGTTATAAGCCGCGGCAACGTCGAGAAGATAGCGAGAAATCACGCTCGGCTCGTACTTTTCGGCGGCGGTTTCCACCGTCTTGTCGAACTCGCCGATAAGCCGCACGAGCGTAAACGCGTCGTCGTCGCACAGCACGCTCGGGTCGAACTTGCCTTTTACTTCGCCCGCACGCTCCGCGACCGAACGGCAACGCGCGTGAGTATACTGAAGGTACGGCGCGGTTTCGCCCTCGAACGACAGCGCTTTGTCGAGCGAGAAGGACAAGTCCTTGATTCTGCCCGAGGACAAAGCCCCGAACACGACCGCTCCCACGCCCACTTCCGCGGCGATCTGCTTTTTGTTTTCGAGGTCGGGGTTCTTGCCGTCGATGACCTCTTCGGCTTTCTGTACGGCGGCGTCGAGTACGTCGTCGAGGAACACTACGTTGCCCTTACGCGTGGACAGCGCGCCCTGCCCCTCGAGGCTCACCATGCCGAACGCAACGTGCACGCAGTCTTTCGCCCAGTCGTAGCCCATAAGTTCCAGCACCTTGAAAATCTGGCGGAAATGCAGATTCTGCTGATAAGCCACGACGTACAGATTCTTATAAAAGTCATAGTGATTTTTGCGGTAAACGGCGGCGGCAAGGTCGCGGGTCGCGTACAGCGTAGCGCCGTCCGACTTTAAGATAAGGCAAGGCGGCATACCGTACTTTTCGAGGTCGACTACCGTCGCGCCCTCGCTCTCCGTCAATAACCCCTTGTTTCTGAGGTCGTCGATGACGGGCTGCATTTTATCGTTGTAGAAACTCTCGCCCGCGTACGAATCGAACTCGACCCCGAGCCGCTCGTAAACGCGCTTGACTTCCTTTAATGTGATGTCCTTGAACTTGCCGAAAATTTCGAGAGCCTGCGGGTCGCCGTCCTCGATCTTTTTGAACCAAGCCCTGCCCTCGGCTTCGAGCGCTTTGTCGGTTTCGGCTTCCGCGTGGAACCGGACGTACAGATCGAGCAGCGCGCGCACGCCGCGTTTTTCGATATCCGCGTCGTCGCCCCACCTTAGGTACGCCGAGATCATTTTGCCGAACTGCGTGCCCCAGTCGCCGAGGTGGTTGATACCCACCGCGTTATAGCCGAGATACTTGTAAATTCTGTACAGCGAGCCGCCTATAACGGTGGTTAAGAGGTGACCTATGTGAAACGGCTTTGCGATATTGATCGACGAGTAGTCAATGCACACCGTCTTGCCGTTGGCTTCTCTCGCCACTACCGCGCCGCCGTTACGCTTAACCTCCGCAAAAAGTTCTTCCGCGGCTTTGCTCCTATTATAGAAAATATTGAGGTAACCGCCCTCGACCGCCGACTTTTCGATAAAATCGCAACCGCTTTCGTCCAGTCTTTTTTTGAGGTCCTCGGCGATCGCCTGCGGGCTTTTTCTCAGCGCTTTCGAGAACTTGAAGCACGGCAGGCACACGTCGCCTTTCGTTATGTCGGGCGTAGGCGCGAGCGCGGCGTAAACCTCGTCGACTCCCACGTTTTCGGGCGCGATCAGCCCCGCAATCGTTCTTTTAAAATCCATTATACGTCGTCCTTAATTTATTATCTTCCGTCGTCGCGGCTTCCCTCGCCGCAACCCGAACTACACGTTGAACCTGAACAATGCCACGTCGCCGTCGCGGAAAACGTAGTCCTTGCCCTCGCTTCTTACCTTGCCTTTTTCCTTCGCCTGATTGAACCCGCCGCACTCGACGAGATCGTCGTAACTCACGATTTCGGCGCGGATAAAGCCTTTTTCGAAGTCGCTGTGGATTTTACCCGCGGCTTGCGGCGCCTTGGTGCCTTTCTCGATCGTCCAGGCGCGGACTTCCTTTTCGCCCGCGGTAAGGTAACTGATAAGCCCCAAAAGTTCGTAGCCTTTCTTGATGATACGGCTGAGGCCGCTCTCCGAAAGCCCCATTTCCTCGAGGAAAACCGCGCGGTCCTCTTTTGGCAGCGAAGCGATTTCTTCCTCGACCTTGGCGCAGATTTCCATGTATTCCGAGCCTTCCTTTTCGGCAAACTCCTTGACTTTCTGCGAGTAAGCGTTGCTCTTGCCGATATCGTTCTCGCCGATATTCGCGCAGTAAATCACGGGCTTGGAGGTGATAAGGAAGAATCCGTCGGTCATCGCTTTTTCGTCGTCGGTGAGCTTCAGCGAACGGATCGGCTTGCCGCTCTCGAGCGTGTCGTTCAGTTTTCTCAGAAGCTCCGCTTCCTCGATATAACTTTTCTCGCCGGTTTTGACGTACTTTTCCGCTTTTTCGAGGCGTTTTTTCACGCTTTCGAGGTCGGACAAGATCAGTTCGAGATCGATTGTGTCGATGTCGCGCAAGGGATCGACCGTGCCGTCGACGTGGATAATGTTCGCGTCGTCAAAGCATCTTACGACGTGAACGATTGCGTCCACTTCGCGGATATGCGACAGAAATTTATTGCCCAAGCCCTCGCCCGCGGACGCGCCCTTTACAAGCCCCGCGATGTCAACGAATTCCAGCACCGCCGGCGTGACCTTTTTGGTATCGTACATTTTAGCCAGAACGTCCAGCCGCTCGTCGGGAACGGCGACTACGCCCACGTTCGGTTCGATCGTGCAGAACGGATAATTCGCGCACTCCGCGCCCGCTTCCGTGATCGCGTTGAAAAGCGTGCTTTTTCCTACGTTCGGAAGCCCTACAACTCCGAGTTTCATTCTTTAACCTCTCTTTCTCGCCGTTTATTCGGCAAATCCGGTAAAACGGCATATTGTTACGTTTAGCATTATATAACAAATAGCGGACTTTTGCAACGCTTTTAGCCCGCCTTACGCAAAAAAACGAAGAAAGAAAAGTTTTCTCGCCAGGGTTAGTTTAACTGTTACTAATAATTTTTGAGGACAATATGACGGCTAATTATGCGTTAAACTCCGCTCCGCGTGCCTCTGGTACGCGTTCGGTCGTTTGCCTTTAATTATCTCGTCTTTGTTGCCGCAAAAACGCTTCGCGCCTTAAAAACTTGGATTTTTCAATGATTTCGTGCGGTGGGGTGCGACGGCGTACCGGGCGTACGCCTAGCAATCCAACACGCGAAAGCGCGGAAAAGACTGTTTTTAAGGTTATTAGTGATGGCTAAACTAACCCTAGGGTTAGTTTAACTGTTACTAATAATTTTTGCGGACAATATGACGGTTAATTACGCGTTAAACTCCGCTCCGCGTGCCTCTGGTACGCGTTCGGTCGTTTGCCGGAATTCAATCCGCCGGCAGCGCGATTTTCCGCGCGCCCGAACCTAGTCGTTCGCCCGCGGCGGTTTCTCCATAGGCACGCACGCCGCGATCATTCCTTTTATGGCTTCGAATTCGTCCATACTTACCTCCGCCCGCAGTATGCGCAAAACGATACGAAATTATTCGACGAATAATAAGGATAATTACTCGTTCCGTGTCGGGGATTCCACGCGCGGCGTACCGCCACGCTCTGAATGACGAGGTAAAAGTAGGGTTGCTCGTTCTATTTTAAATAATAACGAGCATTTTACGCTATAACCGTCATTCAGAGCAATAAGGTCATTGCCCTACTACTTCGGGCAATGACCTTATTGCGTGGAATCCCCTGCTTAGAACAGGTAACGCATCCTTATTAACTCGCGCAAAAACGGGAATAAAACTCGTCACTTCTTTTCTTCTTCGTCGAGGACGAACGAAACGCGGTCGTAGTTGACGGCTTCTACGCGGATATTCACCTTGTCGCCCATGCGGAAAGCGCGAACGCCGTTGCCTAACAGCATGCGTTTTTCGTCATACTTGAAGTTATTGCCCAGCGTTTCTACGCGGATCATGCCCTCTACGCTGTTGTCGAGTTCGCAGAACAGACCCCATTCGGTCACGCCGCTGACGACGGCGGGGTACTTCTCCCCGATCTTGTCCTCCATAAACCGCGCCTTGAGCAAGTCGTCAACCTTGCGTTCCGCTTCCTCGGCGATCTTCTCGCGTTCGCTGCTCTTGACGGACGATTCCGACACGAACGCGCCGAACTTCTTCTTGAAGTCCGCGCCGCCGCGCAGAAAATACTTGATTATTCTGTGGATACTCAGGTCCGGATAACGGCGTATCGGAGAAGTGAAATGGCAGTAATACTCCGCGGCAAGTCCGAAATGCCCAAGACACTCGGGCTTATATTCCGCTTTCGACATCGAACGAAGCGCTACGCGATTGACAGCGCCCTTTACGCTCTCGTCAAGGCTTGCGACCAGCCGCGCGTAGTCCTCGGGCGCGGGGCGGTCGGGTACGGACAAGCCGAACGCCGCCAGATAATCGTTAAGGCTTTCCACCTTTTCGAGCGGCGGGACTTCGTGAACGCGGTACACGAACGGTAATTTTCTCGTCGCGAAATGCTTAGCCACGGTTTCGTTAGCCGCCAGCATAAATTCTTCGATAAGTTTATGCGAGAACAAGCGCGCGCGTTTTCTCACGTCCAGCACTTTGCCGTTCTCGCCCATTATAATCTCGCTTTCCTCGATATCGAACTCGACCGAACCGCGTTCGGCGCGTTTCTTCATAAGCAGTTCCGCCAGTTCTTTCGCCGCGATAAGCATGGGAACTATACCAACGTTTTTCGCGTTCGTAAGCGCGATTTCTTCCTCGTCGCCGCCTAAAATCTTCTCCACGCGGTTATAGGTCATGCGCGCCGTCGAACGGATAACTCCCTCGCAGATCTCGTGCGAAACGATATTGCCCTCGCCGTCGAAGTCCATAACGCAGCTGAGCACCAGTCTGTCCACGCCCTCGTTAAGCGAGCAAATGCCGTTGGACAGTTTTTCGGGGAGCATAGGCAGTACCCGATCGGCAAAATACACGCTCGTGCCGCGCTCCATAGCCTCGCGGTCGAGCGGCGAATTCTCTTTTACGTACTCCGCGACGTCGGCGATATGCACGAAAAGCCGATACCCGTCCGCTTTTTTCACGACCGAAATCGCGTCGTCGAAGTCCTTGGAAGTTTCGCCGTCCACCGTCACGACTATATCGCCGCGGAAGTCGCGTCTGCCCTTTTCTGCGGCTTCGGTAACGGTTTCGGGAATCGCCGCCGCTTCCTTGATAACAGCCGAGGGGAAGTCCTCGCGCAGTTTATACGAGCGTATAACGCCCATAATATCGGCGAGCGTGTCGCCCTCTTTCCCGAGCACTTCGGTAATCTTGCAGCGGATCGGACTGCCGTCCATGATCTTAGCCACGACCTTGTCGCCCTTCTGCGCCTTTACGCCGCCGAACTCGACCTTGACCGTCCCCAATCCCCTGTCGGACGAAACCACGCCGAAGCCGTCGAACACGCCCACGACGTCGGTCACGTTGCGCTTTAATACTTTCAGCACTTCGCACTCGCCGCCGCCTCTGCGGTTGCCGATAACCTTAGCCACCACTTCGTCGCCGTGTATCGCGCCGAAAAGATCGCGAGCCGCGATAAACAAATCCTCTCCGCCGTCGTCGGGGATAAGAAACGCGAAGCCCTTGCCGCTTCCCTGCACTTTGCCCTCGACGTAATCGCCGATACGCCGCGCTGAAGCGCTTCTTCTGTAATTGCTTTTTGTTCCGGCGGTTTTGCCGCCTTTGTTTTCCTGTTTTTTGAAATTGTTTCTGTACATAATTACTATCACCTCTCTACACACTAAAACGCGCCCAAATCGTTTCCCGGCGCGTTTTATCTTACCGGCGGCAACGGTTTCTCCGCCGAGCCGCCCGAATAAAATAAAGCGGACGAAATGACCCGTCCGCTCGTTTTTTAATTTTACATACCGCTGTAAATCGCAACGGTGACGAAGAACGCGATGGTAAGCACCGCAATGACGACGGATAAAACGATCGTCAGACGCTTGAGCGCGCTTTCCCAGGTTTGCGACTTGTTCTTCGAGTAGAACGTGTCGGTAGTGCTGCCGCCGAGCGCTCCCATGCCGCCGTCCTCTTTGCCGGGTTGGAACAGAACGACGAAAATCAGCGCGAACGAAATAACCGCGATGACGATAAGGAGCACCATTCTTATAATGGGGAACGACTCGGAAACCCAAGACGAAACGCCCGCTAAATTGACTAAATCGAATCTCATTTGACTATTACCTCTTATTATTCCTTACGGCGCTTTGCCATAGGGCACTAAAACACTATATCACATTTTTCCGAAACACGCAAGCGTTTTTAAGCCGTTTCCCGCAATTTTGCGTAAATTATCCGCGGCGGTAGGGTTTTCGGTTGTCGGCGGTAGGGTTTTCGGACTAATTCCGAAACTTCCGCCCGCACGCTTGACCGTCGTCGCTCCGCAATATATAATAAAGAAAACCGTCGCGGGAACCTATACCCCGCGGCAAATAAAACGAAACGGGGGAAAATCATGATATTATCCGACAAATTCTATTCTTTCACGAAAGAGTACAACACGATCCGCGACCACGTCGCCGCGCCTATGCTGAGAAAGAGTTTCACTCTGCCCCGCGTGCCTGAAAAAGCCGAGATCACCGTCACAGGACTCGGATTTTACGTGCTTTTCGTAAACGGCAAGGATATCACGAAGGGCGCGCTCGCCCCGTATATTTCCAACCCCGACCAGATAATCTACTACGATAATTACGACGTTACGCCCTACCTTACCGAGGGCGAAAACGTAGTGGGCGTAATGCTCGGCAACGGCATGCAGGACGAGGACACGCCCGTGTGGGATTTCGTCAAAAACCCGTTCCGTTCCGCGCCGAAGTTCGCCATCGCTTTCGAAGCGGACGGCAAACTGCTGTTCGAAGCGGACGGCGGCTTTAGGGGTCACGCTTCGCCGATAACTTTCGACAGTCTGCGCGCGGGCGAGAGATACGACGCGCGGGCAGAACAATCCGGCTGGAACGCGCCCGGTTTCGACGATTCTACGTGGGACGAGCCGTTCGCCGTACCTTCGAACAAAGGCGAAAAGCGTATTTGCGCCGCTCCGCCGATTACCGTTTACCGCGAGATCAAGCCCGTATCCGTCTTTAAGAGTAAGGCGAATTCGTATATCTACGACTTCGGCGAAAATAACGCCGGCACGATACGACTGAAAGTCAAGGGCGAGCGCGGACAGAAACTGACTATCAAGCTGGGAGAGATCGCAAACTTCCACGGCGTGGATCAGGCGAACATTTCGTTCGACGATCAGACCATGCCCGGCTATATTCAGACGGTCGAGTACACGCTCAAGGGCGGCGAGGAAGAAGTCTACGTTCCGCACTTTACCTATTTCGGCTTCCGTTACGCCGAAGTCTTGTGGCTGCGCCCCGAGCAAGCGTCCGCGGATCTTCTCACATACCTCGTGATGAGCAGTCGCATGGACGAAGTCGGCGAATTTTCGTGTTCGGACGACACGGTCAATCGTATTCAGGCGAACGCCGTACGCTCGAACCATTCGAACTTCTACTACTTCCCCACCGACTGCCCGCACCGCGAAAAGAACGGCTGGACGGGCGACGCGGCGCTGTCCGCTCAGCAATTCCTTATGAATATGGACGTCGAGGACAGCCTCGTCGAGTGGCTGAGATGCGTATGCCGCGCTCAACGCCCTGACGGTGCTCTCCCAGGCATTATTCCGACCGCGGGCTGGGGCTTCGACTGGGGCAACGGTCCGGCGTGGGATATCGCGCTTACAATGCTTCCGTTCATGCTCTGGCGCATAAACGGCAACCTCGATTGTTTCCGCGAATGCGCCGACAATATCTACCGCTATATCGAATATATTCCGTCCAGACTCGACGAAAACGGACTGGCGCATTACGGACTGGGCGACTGGTGCGAAGTCGACGGACCGGGCGGCGAACTCACCACTCCGCTCGTCGTTACCGACACGCTTACGCTCGTAAACCTTACGCGTATGGCGACCGAACTTTTTGCCGCCGTCGGCGACGAAACCCGCTCAGCCGCTTGCCGCGAACTTCACGACCGGCTGGTAGCCGCGTTCCGCAAACACCTTATGAACGCCGATCACACCGAAGTCGTGCCGCTCTCTCAGGCGGGTCAAGCAATGGCTATGTACTACGGCGCGTTCACGGACGAGGAAAAGCCCGCCGCGCTTGTCGGACTGAAAAAGGCTATCGAGCGCTACGACGGGCATATCCAGACAGGCGTACTCGGCGCGCGCACGTTGTTTCGAGTTCTGTCCGATATGGGCGAAACCGAACTCGCCTACCGCATGATTACCCGTCCCGATTATCCGTCGTTCGCAAACCACGTGCTTACGGGTGCGACCACGCTGTACGAAATCTTCCGCAAGCCGAGCGAAGAATTCCCCTACACTTCCGATATGTTCGCGTGCGGCTCGCACAACGCCCGTTCGCTCAATCACCACTTCTGGGGCGACGTAAGCGGCTGGTTCTACGAGGCGCTCGGCGGCATAAGAATCAACGAAGCACTCACGAAACACACCGACGTCGTTATCGACCCGAAGTTCGTCTCCGCGCTGAACTCCGTACGCGCCACCCACGTTTTCAAAAATATCGGCACGCTCGCCGTAGAATGGACACGCGAAAACGGCGCGATTACCCTCTCCGTAACCGTTCCCGCAGGCTTACACGTCGTACTGAAACCCACCGGCAAACTACTCCCCGCCGGCACCACCACGGTTATTATTAAATAAAACGCAATAAATTCTCAAACTTTGAGAATGAAATAAAAAATAATTCCTCGCTCCATGTCGGGGATTCCACGCGCAAAGTTCATTGCCCTATTCGGGCAATGAACTTTGCGCTCTGAATGACGAGGAATAGTAGGGCTGCGCGTTCGATTTTTAGATAAATGCGGCTTCGCCTAGATTTTTCGACTTCGCTCAGGATGACATCGGATGGAGTTAGCAGTTTGATGTCGGGGATCCTCACGGTCGCGGAACGCCGCTCCCTCAGGATGACGATGGCAAGACGGAAACTGCGCGGTATTTTTTCGGTTTAATACATAATCACGGTTGTCACCCGATGCACTTACTACCATCTAGTCGCGACCTTTAAAGAGTTGCGGGGGTCTGGGGACACAACCGATAGTGTCCCCAGCGACTTTTTTCTTCGCTTGAAAAAAGTATACACTGCACTTGCTGTCGCAAGTACAGTGCCACCATTTACAGTAACTATTCTCCCAAAACTCAAATTAAATAATAAAAATCCTATCAAAAATTCGGGTTAAAGGCGGCGAATTACCGCTCCTTAAAACTTCCTCATAAGTTCCCCTATAACTTTCGCCACTATCCTTACGATCGCCGATTCCTCTTTGGTGAACGCGCCGTCCGAAAGATACCCCACGCCGCCGAAACAATCGCCGTCCGCGGCGGCGGGAAGCACGATCGCGTGCGTTTTGCCGTCGCTATTTCCGAATCCCTCTTCGCCGTCCGCGGTCGAATAATTCTCTCTGCCGCGAAGAAGTTTCGATAATCCCGGCGACAAGGGCTTGCCGACGAACTCGTTCTTTTTCTCGCCGAAGCCCGCGATCCAAGCGCCGAAATCGCACACGAGCAGCGTTCCGGCAAGTTCGGCTATCGCCGCGCCCGCGACTTTTTTTGCGATTTTCCCCAGTTCCTCGGAAGTGTCCGCTTTTTTGACGATAATTTCGCCGTTCGGGGTCGCGCTGATCTCCATAGGATCGCCGAGGTCGATGCCGTGCAGTCGTCTGAACTCGCGCGGGATCACGATGCGCCCGAGGTCGTCTATTCTCCTTATGATACCGTTGGTTTCCATAATTCTCCTAAGCACCGCAACCGCGGCTTTACGCGACTAGTATCGTACAAACCCCGCAAAAATATGCCGTACGAGCGTATTTTCGGCGAGGTTTTTCGCTCCCGGCCTTGACAAACCTCGCCCGCACGGCGTATAATAAGCCCATGACAACCGACGCAAAAATATTTATCGAACTGCTCTCGCCCGACCCGCTCCCCGCCAAATACCTGAAGAACGCCGACCGCCACGCCGTGCGTTTTACCTCCGGCGAAGCGGTTTTCCGCATAGAAACCGACGGAAAATCGGCGCGCATAGTAAAGTCCGCGGAAGTCGGCTACGAACTGGTCTTAGGCGAATCGTCGGCGCTGACGTTAAAAACCGCCGATGGCGAGTTCGTCGAACCGAACGTACGGCTTCTCTCGCTCGAGTTCGCAGAAACCCCGAACGGCTTTACCCTCGCCGCCGCGTACTCGCTCCCGCCGCACGATGAAAACAAAACTTTGCGCGTAACGTGCGAAAAATAACAATAACGACTATTATTCCCCCCCCACAAAGTATGCAAAAAGGACTGTAAGAACTACAGCCCTTTTGCTATTTAAGGAGTATGAAGAAGCGATTAAAGCGTTTTGAACGACGGCGTATAGGTCACGGTCTGAGAAACCGCGTCGTTACGTCCCAGTCCTACCATAGTCTGCGTGCCGCTCTTGAGGAAGTTAGCGAGCAGCGATTTCTGCGCCGCGGACTTCGTGGCAAACTTCGCAGAGTCTACCGCGGTTACGCCGTCGGCAAGCGTGATCGTGCCGTCCGAACTTACGGTAAGCACCTCGATTTTGCCGTCGCCCGCGCCCATGTACACCGTAAGAGTAGCGTTTTCTTTGCGCACGGTGAAAGTCGAGTCTGCGGAAGTGTTGGTAGCGCCGGTAACGTTGAGCACGAAGTCGTTGCCCATATTAGCCGCGCAGTCCATAATCACGCGTTTTCCGCCGCTCTCCCACGCGGCGAGCTGGATCGTCAGTCTGCTCGAGCCGTCGTAGATCGCAAGCCCCGCCATTCTCGTGGTGTTTTTCATATTGACGGTATACTCGAAATCTCCGTCGGTCAGAGTGTTCGGCATATAGTAGAAGTTCTTCGTGTTGTTTTTCAGCGTGACAGAACCGATAGCCGAAGCCGCCGCTTCCGTTTCCGGCAGCGAAGTCGCGTACACGGTCTTGCCGTTGATCGAAACCGCGCCGCCCTTTATCGCCGTGACAGCCTCGGTCGCCGCCGTGAGCGTAACGGGCGTGCCGTCCGCGATCGTGACTTCCGCGTCCGTAACGCAGGCGCCGTTACCCGCAAGCCTTACCTTATAAGTACCCTCGGGCGCTTTACCCGAAATCACTCCGTCCGTGACGGCGAGTTCGTAGATTGCGCCGCTTTCGGCAACGAGGTTAAGCGTGCCGTTTGCCGCGCCTGCCGTACCGGTCACGTCTACGAGCGATACTTTTTTGTACTTACTCGTATAGCGCATCGTATTGCTTTTTCTGTCGTAACTGTCGTAGCCGACGGTAAGCACCGCTCCGTCCGTAAAGAACTCGGCGCACTTCTCGTCGTTGGCGGTCTTTCTGGCAGTATCGGACACTTTCCAGTCGTCCGCGAACGCAATGCCGCTTGCCGTAATAGTCGCGACTTTCAATTCACTGCCGTCGGGTCCCGCGGCAATCACGATCTTATCGGCGGTACGGCTGATCTTAAAGCCCACGTTCATTTCGCCCTTTTGTTTGAACACGTTCGCGCTGAAACAGTCGACGGCATAATCGTTAGTGCCTTCCGTCTTTCTCTGTACGTCAAGCATCACGTGCGCGCCGTTACTATTCCACCTTACGCTTTGCACGGAAATCTTGGTGCCGGTAGCCTTGTTCGTTATCGACACGCCGGACATACCGTCGGTTTTGCTCGTGTCCGTCACTGTGATCGCCGTACCAAACTCGAACGCCGAAGCCGTCGCGGTCAGCGGAAGCGTGGTGCGAAGTTTACTTATTTCGTAAACGCCCGCGCCCTCCGCGGAAGCCTTCTGCTCGTCGTAAGTGCCTTCCGTCATATACCGCGCGTCTATCATCGTTCCGTCTACGGTGCCGGCGGCAGAACCCAGGAACGCGGCTTTTTCGCCGTCGCAAGCGACTATCGTCGATCCCGCGGGCGCAAGTACGGAATACGTTCCGTCCGCGTTCGCCGTCGAAGCCGTAACGCCGCCGATCTTTCCGATATAAATTTTCGTATTCGCGTTCGCGCCGCTTATCGTGCCGCTCGTTCTCGTCAGCGCGGAGTGTTCGGCGGTAAGTTTCACGGCTAAATCGGAATAGGTCGCGGTATCGAGCGGGTCGCTTGCAGACCCCTGCACGTTTCTCGAAGCAAATCCGGTCACGAGCGGAACGCCCTTTATCGAAACCGCTTCGGTACTGCCCTCCGCCGCGATAAACAGCGGAGTCGCTTCGGTGTCGATATACGCGAGAGGCTTGTCGTTAACGAGCATATACAGCGTGGCATTGTCGCGCACCATAGTAAGGCGGAAGTTCGTCTTGTCGATCGCGGCGTAGTCCTCGTTGCTCATCAGCCAGCCGTCGCCGCCCTTGAAAATCTGTTTATAAGTCCAGCCGGGAATATAAGACAGTATCCATACAGCGTCGTCTTTGGTGTCGTAAACCATCGCGCCGCGCGCCTTGCCGTCCAGCGGCGAAGAGATCGTGAAGCCGTGCTGAGCGCCCTTGCCCGCGACGGTTTTGACGGTCACGTGAGCGCTTATCGTGAAGTTCACCGACTTGTCCATAGCGAGCGAAGTAAATCTGTATCTCGAGCCTGCGTTGCTTTCGGTTATCGTATAACTGCCGTCCTCGTTACGCGTGACAACGCCGCAACCGGCCGTTTCGTTCCAACTCGTGGACAGTCCGTCGTCAAGCGCGTCGATCGTGACGGCGCCTATCGTGACGGATCCCGAGAAAGTCACGTCGAACTCGCCGCCGTTATACTCCGCGGGAGTGAGGTTTACGTAGCCGCCGTTCGCCGAAAGCGTAACCGCTTTGCCCGCGATCGTGGCGTTGCCGCTGCCCGACACGCGGATATTGATAAAGTTGGCTTTACCGAGATCGCACGTTCTCAGCGACTTGATATGCGCGGTCACGTTGTCGCCGCCGCTGAGTTTCAGCCCGCCGTCGAAGCCGCTCGTCACGCCCTCGCCCGTCACGACGAACCTCGCCGCTTTGTCCGCGGTGGAATTGTCGTTAATCACGCCGTAGCCGAACTCGATCGCCGCGAAAGTATCGGCGGGCGGAGCGAGTTTGCCCGTTTTCGGAGTCACGATCAGTTCGTAGGTAGCGCCCGCGACGTAGCCGCTCGCGCCCTTATCGACGGCAACGGTAAACGTGCCGTTCTCGGCGGTAAGTCCGTCGTCGGTGCTTGCGATAACCGTATCGGTTTCGCCCTTTCTGACGAGTTTGTACCCGTCGATATCCGTGGTGTTTTCCGTCCAGTTAAAGACGATTTCGCTTTCGTTCTCTGTAGCCGTCAGCAGCGTCTCGTCGATATAGCGATTGACTTCTATTTTTCCTAAACTCGTATTGTCCGTGCCGAACGTAATCGTGCCGGATTTCTGCTCGTAATGCTCGGCGGTAAAGACGTATGAATACGTGCCGTAAGGTAATGAAACGGTATTGTCGCCGCCCGCTACCGCAAACGTATTGACTACGCCGCGCTCGTTTCTGAACGTAAGCGTGCCGCTTGCCGTTTCGTTCCCGTCGAGGAAGTCGACCGAAGCGGACAAGTCGTGATACTCGATAACCTTGAACTGCGAGGTATAAGTCATTTCGTCCGCCATATAGTTGCTCGCGTACGTCATCGCGTGTTCTGCGTTCTCGCCGAAGAAGTCCGCGAGTTTGGCCTTGTGATCCTCGACGCGCGCGGTATTGTTTACAGTCCAGCCGCTGTTTGCGAAAACGTAGCCGTCTTTCGTGACCGTCACGACTTTCGAAACGGTTTCTCTGCCGACGTATACTTCGATACGGTCGGCGTAGCGCCTGAGCGTGATCGTAGCGTCGAGTTTTTCCGCCGTCCACACGTTGTCGGTATCGGTGGATTCGCAGTTAAGCACGAAGTCGTTTCCGCACCAGGTTTCTGCGAGTTCGATAACCAGCCGTCTGCCGCTCTTTTCTCCGCTCGAGAGTTGGAACGAAAGCGCGTACCGACCGTTCGTTACGCCGATACCGCCCATATTGCGGTTGCCGTTTTCGTTCAGAAGTCTTGACGTAAACTCGTACTCGCCCGCGGTTTTCGTGCCGGGGAGAACGAACGCGTAAGCGCTGTTATGTCCCGCCGCGATCGTGGTCGAGCCGCTCTCGAGCGTAGACGCTTTCATCGCGTTCGTCACGAACTTGGCGCCGTTATAGCCGCCGTAAGTTCTGCCGTTAAGCGTTACCGAAGCGCCGGGCATAAGCGTAGCGTCGTTCGCGGTGATCGCTACGGTCGCGCCGTTTTCCACCGTTACGCCGAACTTATACGCCGCGTAACCGCCGCCGACGTACTCGATATCGTAGGTGCCGTACGGAACTTTCGCGGTAAACGCCGCGCCGTCCGCGTCGTAAACGTAGCACGCCTTATCCGATTTCAGCACTATTCTGCCCTCGCCCGGGGTCGTGCCGTCGCCGCGGGTTATCGTAATCGCAGTTGCCGCCGCGGTCGTTTCCTCGAAGCCGAGCGTATAACTTGCCTTGCTGCCGCCCACGTCGTTTCGGTACAGTACCGCCATATTTTCGACGTTCTCGCCGAAGAAGCCCGCGAGTCTGTCCTGCTGAGCCTCGAGCCGCACAAGCGAACTTCTGCCTTCTATCGAGCGCTCGACCACCGTGCCGCCGTTGAACTCGTAGCCGTCGGCGGTAATGCGCATAAGCCATGTGGTTTTATCGCCCGAGCCTGAGCAAAGCACGATACTGTCCGAAGTTTTCACGACCGTATAGGTCGCGTCGGCGTTCGCGTTGGCGCTCGCGGGGAAACGCACTTCCACGGTGTTGCGGCTATAGCCGATCTCGTCGCACTCGAGGACGAGGTTCTGCCCGCCCGCTTCCCAACTGACTATCTGGAAAGAAATCACGCTCGCGCCGTCGGTGATACCCATACCCGCGAACGCTTCTACTCCTTTCATATTGACCGTGTAAACGTAGTCGCTTGCGGTAGTCGTACCGGGCATAACGTAAAGTTTGTTGTTTCCGAGCGCCGCGATCGAACCGGTCAGCGCTTCGCTTCTCAACGCGTACGACGGCGCGGCGGCGAAGGTATCGACGGTTTTGCCGTTGACTACCGCCGACTCCGCGAAGTCGAACTTGCCGCTATTCAGCGTGATCTCGCCGAGATCCAAAGCGCTCGTTACGTTCGCGCCGATAACGTAGGCGACCTTGTCGCCCATAGCCGCGCGGATATTATAGGTGCCGGAAATGACTTTTACGGAGAAAGTGCCGTCGGCTTTCACTATGCCGTCTAGCGCGCCCGAGCCTTCGACCTCGATAGTCGCGCCCGAATAATCGGTCGCGCCGTCCGAGATGATAGCGCCGCTGAGCGCCACTAGGTTTTCGTATTCGCTTATAGTCGCGGTATACGCTTCTCTTGCCGTAAATTCGAATACGGTAACGCCCTTGACCGCGTCGTATTCGCCCGCGATATCGGTATGCTCGCCCTCGCCGTAGCCGAGCCGCATTTTCGAAGCCGCTTTGTCGGGGTTCGTCGCTTTTACTTCGATTTTTACCGTCGAGCCTTTGACGAATCCCGCGCCCACTCTCGAGCCGGAAACGGTCGCTGTATAGTCGGCGGTTTCGCTTTCGAACGTAAAGTCGCCGCCCGAAACGTAATCGTACGCAGTGCCGGTCGTGCGCTCGACAGTCCACTCGGTAGTGCCGGTAGAGCCGTACCGGGCGAAGCCGATCGCATTGTCGTCGCCCGCGCCGAAGAATTCTCCGAGGTCTTTCGTAAAGTCCTCTACCGAGCCTCTGTTCACGCGGTACTCCACGCCGCCGATCGTATGCACGCCGTCGGCGCCGAGCCACACTTTGAGAGTTCCGTCCGCGTCGTAGATATATAAGGTCTGCTCGTACTTCGCGACGGTGAAACGCAGATTTCCGTTATCGCCGATAGTGTTGTTAAAGCCCGAGAACGAAAGTTCGTTGCTCGTGTTCGTGTTTGCTCCGCTCGCTATACACAGGCGATTGCCTTCCCACCAGCAGCCTTTCATTACAAGTACGCGCGAGCCGGAAGCGATCACGCCGCCCGCGACCGGATCGGTGCCGGTTTTCGTCTGGGAAGAAAACGCGGTATCGAAAGTCACGACATAGTCGCTCGCCGCAGAGTTTTTAAGGTACGCCGTTCTTACGCCGCCGTCCGAGTAATAATTATCCGTTTCGGGATTGTGCTTGATTCCCGCGTCGCTGTTCAGCGTGACGCCGTTGACCGTGACCGAACCGTAGCGTGTTTCCTTCAGCGTCACCGTGCGGGTGAAAGCTTTGTCCACCGCTACCGATTGCTGTTTGCCGTCGACGGACACGGAAGTCGTTTCGTCGTTGAGCGTAAAAGTAAATTCTTCGTCGTGGTAACCCTCGGCGGCGACTACCACGCGGTAATTGCCGCTGACCGCGATCTGCTTGCCGCCCACGTCGTAAGTACCCGCCTTGGGAAGTTCTAAGACGGCGTTGCCCTTGCTGTTCGTCGTAAGATTATAACGGAAAAGATTGCCGTCGCCGTAGATAACCACATTCGCGGTAAGCACGGGTTCGCCTCCCGCGCGAAGCGGAAGAAGTACGTTTACTCTGCTATCCTTGGGGAACGGCGTAAAAGTCGCTTCGATATTCACGTCCGAAGTCGGCGTAAAAGTGTATCTGCAATCGACGGAATTGTCGTAAACCTCGTCGTAAATACTTGCGCCGTTGTCTTTGACTTCGGTGAGCAAGTATCCCGATCCCGGCTCGAACGCGATCGTCACGGGCTGACCTTTCTTGACCGCAAGGCGGCTCGAAGTCACGCTGCCGCGCGCGCTCACGCCCGGAACGGACACGAAGTACACGGACTTGCTCAGTTCCGCTTTCAGTTCGTCCGCTTTGCCGGTATAATCGGTGAACGTATAGTTCGAGAAAGTACAGCCGTCGTTGGCGAAGAAGCCCGCGTAAACTTTACCTGCGAGTTTCTCGTTGAACTCGGTATCCCAGTACTCGCCGTTGTAGAAATAATAGAAATTACCGCCTTGTTTTACGACTTTCATTCTTACGGTGTCGCTGTCGTAATCTTTCTTGACGTCGCCCGAAAGCGTGATGCCGCTCATCCACTGCAAACCGTCGGTCTGCGTGCCGGTCTTGAGAGAAATGACCTTTTGCCCCGGTTCGCGGTCGGTAAGGTTTCTGCCCGTGTAGGCATACAGCCCGATGTTATCCTGATTGGCATAGGAGATAAGACCCACCGACGGGTGGTAGCCTTCGCTCGGCTTATGCACCGTCACGTCCGCTTCCATGATAAAGGCGGAGGAATACTCGTTCTTGAACCACAGCATCTGAGTGCGGTCCTCGTTGGTCGTTGCGGTGCCTGCCGCGTCGTCGATGATCCAGCGGTCGGTAGCCGAAACGCCGTTCACGGCGTTGCCGAGCGTATCGGAATTATAGACGCGCTTCAACCCCTCGGGTCCGAACAGAAAGAACGTGTCGTAGCGGTTGCTTTCCATAAAGCCCGGGGCAAGCGAGCGGTTGTCGCCGCTGCGGTCGCCCACGATCTTCATATACGAAACCATAATCTGAATATCCTCGGGATAGCCGTTCTCGCCCAGTTCCTCCGGGGTGTAGTGAAGATTTTCCCAAGTGACGAAAAGTTCCGCGGTCAGCGACTTCGTGTCGCCGCTGTTGAGTTCGCCGTCCACGACCGAAGCCGCGCGGTAAGGCGTTTCGCGGTACGAACGCGAGGTTTTCGCGTCGATATTGAAGTAATTGTTACGATTCGGATGTTCGTTCCATCCCACAACGTTGTAGGTCGGCTCGCCCGTCTTGACTATCTTGACCGCGAACGACGAGTTACTGCCGAACTCGTTGCGCGTATACCACTGGATATTCTTGTCGAACGCCTGAAGCCCGACGTACAAGCCCTTTTCGGTGAACACGGTGGTGGCGGTAAAGGTTATGCCGTCGCTCGTATGTTCCATCTTGTTCTGACCCTGCCATTTTTCCTCGTTCAAAACGCCGTCGACGCTCATAAAGTCGTCTGTTTCGGAGAAAAACGGCTTGTTATAGTTCCAGTTATAGTCCTCGCCCTTGTTGGCGTTTCCGGCGCAACCGACCGCGGGTACCACGGTGAGCAGAAGCCCCGTCACCGCCGCCGCGGCGATTTTGGCGTTCGAACCGCGATTTACTTTTTCGCACGCGATATTTTTGCGTTTTTTACTCATTGAATTTTCCTCCCCTTTACTTGCCGAGTACGACGATTTCCGCTATGCGCAGTTCGTCGCCCTTTCCAAGCATATCGTCCTTGTCGAACTCGATCTCTATCTTGTTCGTTTTGATTTCGTTAAAGGTCGCGACCGCCGCGGAGCCGGGCTGCAATCCGCCCTCCGGGAGCGTGTAAGCCTCGACGGCAAACGGCAGATCGGAGATGAAGCACGACTTTTCTTTGCCGTTATGCCACGCGGGCGTTTCGGTCAGCGCGAAGTTTATCGTCGACACGTTTTTGAACGTGTTCGCCGTATTGTACGAATTGTAAATCAGTATGCCGCGGACGGAAACGGGCTCACGGAAAGTCAGCGTGATTTTCGTCTTGCAGCCTTTCGCGCGGAACTGCTTGTCCTCGTCGCGACGCATGGTGACCGTCATACCGTCGGTAAGGTACTTCGCGCTGCCGCCGATCTCGTTAGTCGCTGTGACGGTCGCTCTTTCCGCCACGTTACGATAGCCCGAGTACACGGACGGGAGCGGCTGAAGCGAAGTGGTCGGACCGTTGGCTACCGGCGTATCGAAGCCGAGTTTTTCGTTGTACTGCCAGGTCATCTGACTGAGCGCGTAAATTCGTCCCGTATCGTAGCCGCCGAACGGCGCGGGGAATTCCCAGTGCACGATCCAGTCCTGACCGTCGACTTTCAGAAACTGCACGTGACCGAGGTTGGACATGAACGTGTTTCTCTCGTCCACGCCGAGGATAACCGACCCCTCTTCCGCCTTCGCCTTTACGAAACCGCCGAGCGGACTGAACGAGTACGCGAACTTGACGTTGTAGTTATAGTCGCCAACGCCTCTCGGCGAAAACGTAAGAAGATATACTTTCTTGCCGTCCTTGTCCTTGGTCGTCAGCATCTGCGGCGCTTCCACGACCGAACCGTCGGTAAGGTCGTCGGCGTTCTGCGCGCTGCCGTCGGCGTAGTTTGTGTAGCGGGTGTAACTGGTCGAGAGGTGGCGCGGATAGTTCGGGTCGTTGGGGAACTCGCCCTCGCCCGTACCCTTATATTCCACTCTGACTACGGACTTGTTGATTTCCGAGCCTTCGGCAATATCGGGCATATCCTTTCTCGTGTAACTGTTGCCGGTTACCATGGTCATCGTGCCGTAATCGGGCGTAACCATGTCTTTCATTCTCATTCCCCAGATGACGTTGCCCTCAAGGTTGGAACTCGAGCCGTGCTTGACGAAATAAACGTATAGCGTGCCGTCGTCGTCGATAAACGGATGAATATCGATCGCGGCGAAGCACTTTTCGTCCAAAGCGTCGAAGTCCGCTCTCGCGCGGAATTCGTCGGTATAGAAATACTCGTCGCAAGCCTTGTCGAGCATAAATGCGGGGTTAATGCCGTTGATGATCTCGCCGTTTAAGTTTTTCGCGGTCTTGTCGCCGTACACGTTCTCGCTGGAAACCAGTCTGAACGGTCCTACCGGCGTATCGGACACGGCTATTCCGAGATAAAATCTGTCCCACGCGCTTACGCTCGTATCGGTGTCGGAATACTCCGCTCCCAAAGCCCTGAGTTCGGCGTTGTTCTTTTTCGACCGCGCCGAAAAGTACAGAAAGTACTTGCCTGTATTTTTGTCGTAAACGCATTCGGGCGCCCACAGATAGTCGCCCACCCACTCGGTTTCGTCGACTCTCAGCGCCATGCCGTCGTCCACCGCGCCGCACGGCTCCCAGTCGTTGAGATCCTTGCTTCTTGTGAGTTTTATGTGCGAAGTGTACGCCGCCGGACCGTTGTTATTGTGTTCGAGCGGCGGAGTTTTGCCGTCCTCGGTGGACGGCACGACGTTCGCCACGCCCGCGCACTCGGACATGTACTGGTAAAAGTACCCGCCGTACTCTGCCGATTGCTCGGGGCTGACGTAAATTACGCCGCTGTCGCCGCCCCAGAACACGGTGTTGTTTTTGTAAAGAAGATCCGTGTCGTAGGTTTCGTTCGGGTTCGATCCGTCGTAGTGCTGTAACTCGAAGCCGTTTTTTCCGCCCGAGCAAGCGACTATCGACGCTATCGTCGCGACGGCGATTATGCCGCAAACCAGTTTTTTGAGTAGTTTCATCTTGTTTCCTCCTGACATTTCCGCGCGGAATTATCCGTCCGCGCCGCGGTATTTTTTTTCTTGATTTTTCGACGAAAGCAATTAAAATTTCGCCCGCAAATTGCGTTTCAGCCCTTAAGTCCCGACGAGATCGCCACGCCTTTAAGGATATACTTCTGAGAAATAAGGTACAGCATTACGAGCGGGAGCATGGAAATCACGCAGCCCGCCATTCTGAGCGGCCAGTCCTGAACATAGGCTTCCGCGAAGAACGCCAGCGAGATCTGCAGCGTGTACATTTTCGCGTTCTGAAGGTAAAGTAGCGGCGCGAGATAGTCGTTGTACGCGGCGATGAAGTTTAAGATAAACTGCGAAATGAGCGCCGGCACTGCTATCGGCAGCATTATGCGGAAGTAAACGCCGATTTCGCCCAAGCCGTCGATGTTCGCCGCTCCCACGAGGTCGTCCGGGATCCCCATAAAGAACTGACGGAGGAAGAACACCACGCCGATCGTACCCAGCATACGCGGGATCATGAGCGGGAGCGGAGTGTTTATCCAGCCGAGTTTGTCGAACATAAGGAAGGACGCGATAATGCCGATGCAGTTCGGCACGGTCATGGTCGCGAGAAGTATCGCGAACATGGGCTTTTTAAGGTAAAAATCGAGTTTGGCGAACGCGAACGCCGACATCGAACTCACGAATATCCCCACGATCGTGGACGGCAGATATATCCACATGGTGTTGCCGAACGAGCGAAGAAGCGAGTTGCCGGCGGTTTTTCTCGTAAACGCCTTTACGTACCCCGCCACCGTCAAGCCTCGTTTCGGCCACCATACGAACGAAGCGTTGTTCGCTTCTATCGTCGAGGTCAACGAAGTGATTATCATTATGTAAGTGGGAACTAATACGAAAAGTATCGCGAGCAGTATTATTACGTGCGAGCCGACCAGCGGCTTGCGCTTCTTTTTGGCGGAAACGAAGAAATCGCCGTTTCTGTTATCTATAACGTTATTCATAAGCCCCTCCTAGTCGTAGCAGACCCACTTCTGCCCGAGACGGAAGTTGATACGCGTGATTATGAGAATGAATATCGCTACTATCCAGCTCAGCGCGCAAGCCATGCCCATGCCCATCGTGGCGGTATACGTGAACGCCATGCGATAGATATAGTACACGAGCGTAAGCGCTCTGTAGCCCGGTCCTACGCCGTTGGTCGTGATGATCTGCATTACCGTCTGTTCCTGAAGCGCGGCGATGAGGTACATCGTCAGCATATAGAACAGCGTGGGCGTAAGCCCCGGAAACGTCACGCGCCAGAACACTTTGCGTTCGGTCGCGCCGTCGATACGCGCGGCTTCCTGCAGCGACTTGTTGATATTGACGAACGCCGCCTGAAGCAGAACTACGTTCGTACCATTTTGCCAAAGACTGATCGTAAGCACCGCGGGCATAAACCAGTTCTTGTCCGTCATGAACGGGACTTTTGGCAAACCCATGGCGTTCAGCACGGTATTGATCACGCCGTAATTGTCCTCGAAAATCCACTGCCACATCAGCGTTACCGCGACAGACGAGCAGACCTGAGGAATAAACAGAATAATCCGCGCGACCTTGCCGCACACGATTTTCCGCGTGAGAATATTCGCAAGAAACAGCGCCACGCAGATATTTATCGGCACGCTCAGGCAGTAATACAGCGTGTTCAGCACCGAAGTCCACAGCATTTCGGATTTTACGACTTCGACGTAGTTACGGAAGCCTATGAACTTCGCCAGCGAAAGATTATACGAGTGCAGTTCGGTGAACGAAATCACGAGCGACATGATCATTGGCACGGCGGTAAAACACAAAAAGCCTATGAACGGCGGCGAAGCCATTGCCGTCGCTATCACGTTGCGGCGCAAAATCTTTTTCCGCCGCGATTTCTTTTCCGCCGCGGTACGCACGTGAAGATATTTTCCGTACAGATCCATTGTTTTTCCTCTTTGCCGCAAAACGGCTTTTATCTCTGATACTGTTTGTACTGTTGCAGCCAGTCGTTCGTGCGCACGATCGCGGGCGAATACCAGTCGGCGTAAGTCATCTTGCCGTTTCTTACGTCCGCGTTAAGGTCTACGCACCACTTCTCCACCCAAACGTGGTCGGGCATATACCACCAGTCGCCGGGGCCCTGGTACTCCAGCGCTTCGCTGAACACGCGCACGTTGCCGGGCGCAACGCCCTTTTTGAATTCTACGGACGGCAGCAGCGATTTCTGGTTGGGGAAAAAGCCTATCGACGCGCGGATCTTCTGTCCTTCCGCCGACGCCATCCACATCATAAATTCTACCGCCTTCTGCTTCTTCTCGGAGCCTGTGCGCACTACCATTGACAGCGAGTTGCTGTGACCGGCCTGCTTGCCCTGCGCCTTTACTTCGTCGCAGTTCGGGTCGGACGGATCGACGTATTCTTTATACACCGCGAGCGGCGCTACGTCCCACTGAAAACCGCGCGCCTTGGCTTCTTCGCTGAGGTCGGACATATATACCGACGACTGCGCGAGTACTGCGAGGCTTTGCGAGAAGAAATAGTTCATCGAAGTGCGGGTCGCAAAAGTCGAGGGGTTGGGCGAAATATCCAGTCCGCTTTCTCCGTCGATATTCGCGTCGGTTTTCGCGCCCAGTTTAAGATAGCGGTTGAACGCGTCGCGCGTGGACGGAAGCCGATTGAGCGTACCCGCCGCTTCCGCTTCGGTCACGCCGCTCCACAGCCCCGCTTTGTCGCCCGAAACCGCGCCGTCGGCGTTTTTCACGACGTTGGCGTTGTCATGGAGATAATCGCCGTAAATATCGGCTACGAGTACTTCGTCCTTGCCGTCGGCGGTCTTGTAAATATCCATTTTATCGACGAAATTCACCGTTTCGCCGGCATTGTAAACCTTGCCGGTTCTGCCGGTAAAGGTCTTGCCGTCCGCTACGACGAAGTTCGGGTTGGGATCGAGCAGCGAAAAATTCCACTCGCCGTTGTCGGTAAGATCGTTCAAACAATCGCCGCCCACGCTCCAGCCGTAATTGAACCACCACTCGGTGAAATAGCCGTACTGCGTGCCGAACTCGGTCACGGGGTTTGCCTTGTTCTCTTCGCCGGGCTTCGGGTTGTATTTACCCGAGAACAGCATACCGAGGTCTTCCACTTCGTCCCAGTTCATTGCGATACGGTTGTTGAAAACCGCGATTTCGCCGTGCGCGAAGTCGGGCTTGACCCACGTTTTCGTGTATTCGCCGTTATAATAGTAAGGATTGAGCGAGCGGTAATAGCCCTTAGCCGGCACAGTCACGCCGCTGAGTTTCGCAAAATCGGACTTCTTTTTGCCGTTATGATCGGCGATTTCGCCCGCGTTCCATCTGTCCAGGTCGGCTGCGTCCACGCTGATAACGATTATACCCGCTTTTTCCAGCATCGTCTGATTGTAATAAAGCGCGGTCGGCTGCGAATCGAGCGGCAAGCCGTAAAGCGGATCGTCGACGTGCGAAGTGTTGGTTTCGCGGTTGTAGCGCAAACGGTTGACCGTGGTCGGCATGATGTCGCCGAGGTCGAGATCCGTAACCTGATCGACGTACTCCTGAATGGGGCAGAAATATTCGCCCACGATCCAGGACTTGAACTCCGCTTCGGCGATGAGGAACACGTCGGGACCCGCCGCGGAAGTGGACGAAACCTGCACGGTCTGCGCGTAACTTCCGTTTGGCTTTTGCGAAATATCCACCTCTATGCCGTGCTCTTTGCCGTAAGTTTCGTTAAAAGCGTCGGTGACGCGGGTGTACATATCGAGTTGGTCGGACGAGCCGTACACCCAGAACTGCAGGTTTTCGCTGCTGCCGCCCGCACAACCGGTAAAAAGCGGGAAACAACACAGCACGCATAAAATAAGGCAAACTATTCTCTTCATAATATCTTCTCCTTTTTGGCGAATTGACTTTTCTCGTCGAACTTGTCCATTATTTCTCTTATCGTATGTACCGAAAACTTCGGGCGGTGACGATGATCGAGCAAGCCGTTCTGCTCCTGCTCCACGTCGGTGAGTTGCGTATAGCACGCTCCCGCCGGGAACGCCGCGAACGCGTTCTCGCTCAGCCGCGTGAACCTCGCGAAGAAGTCGTCCACGCTCTTTTCCGCGCCGCTGTAACCCCAGCCGCCGCCGGTGTCTATCGCGATCCCGCCGTACTCGGTGAGCATCAGCGGTTTTACGGGCAGCGTTTCGCCCCGCGCCATCAGCCGTTTCCACATAGGATACGTACTCTCTGCAAGGTTACCGTACTTGAGCGCGAACTCGTCGCCGTACTTCGAATAGTCGTGCACCGAAATAATATCGGTTTCGGCGAGGTTTTCCCAGCCGTCGTTGGTCACCGTCAGCCGCGACGGATCCAGCGACTTCACGAGGCGGTACAGCGAACGTGCGAACGATTTTTGCTCTTCGTTATACAGCACTTCTTTCACGCCCCAACTCTCGTTGATCGGCACGTACGCCACGACCGACGGGTGATTGTACGACCGCTCGATAACGTCGAACTGCGTTTCGGTCATCGCCCGCGCTTCGTCCGCGTTAAATCGGTACGCGCTCGGCGTTTCCGACCATACCATGAACCCGAGCGTGTCGGCATAGTAGTAAAAATACGGATCCTCGAGTTTCTGGTGCTTTCTCGCGCCGTTGAAACCCATGGCTTTGGCGGTGAGAATATCTTGTTTCAGCGCGTCGGTGCTCGGCGGGGTCATACCGCCGTCCGCCCAGTAGCCCTGATCGAGTACGAGTTTGAATTTAAGCGGCAGATTGTTAAGGTAAATCGTATCGCCCTCGACGCGGATCTCGCGGAACGCGAAATAACTCTTTATCGCGTCTACCGTTTTGCCGCCAAGCGTGAGCGTGAGGTTAAGCCCGTAGATAACGGGGTTTTCGGGCGACCATAGTTGAATTTCGTCGATAAGGTCGGGCTTTACTATATCCGCGGTCAGCGCGTTCCGCTTGCCGCTAAGACTGCGGGAGAACGTTATTTTCTCGCCGCCGGGAGTGACGATTTCGGCGGTAAGTCCGTCGGCTTTTCCGTACTCGAGCGCGGTTTCGATCTTCACCGAGCAAGCCGCGGGATCGGGCGTGACCGTAAGGCGCTTGATAAAGTCGCCGTCGTGCGCCTCAAGCCACACGCTTTGCCATATACCCGTGGTCTGCGTGTACCAGCATCTGTGAGCCTCGGGCAGCCAACTCTGCTTGCCGCGCGGCTGACACTCATCCAAAGTATCGTGCGCTTCCACCGCCACGATCTGCTCGTCGGCTGTCGTCAGATATTTCGTGATATCGACGTAGAACGCGCCGTAACCGCCGCGGTGAGCCGCCGCGAAACAGCCGTTGACCCACACTCTGCACTCGTAGTCCACCGCTAAAAATCTCAGCACAACACCCTTAGCCTTTTTCAGCGCGGGCGAGAGAGTAAACCTCTTTCTGTACCTTACGACTTCGTGTACGCTCTTGTCGCCTATTCCGCTCAGTTCACTCTGGTACGCAAACGGAACGCAGATCCTCTTCGGCATTTCCGCTTCGCCCGAAACGAATTCGCGGACGGGCGCGTCCTCGCCGAAAGAAAATTCCCACTCGCCGTTCAGCGTCTGCCATTTATCTCTTTTTAGTTGCGGTTCGGGGTGTTCGTTTCTCATAAGTTTCCCTTTGTAGTAATTTCGTCACGGCAAAGCCCATACGGCTCCTGTCCGTTCGTCGCTATAATTATAATGTTTATCGCCAATCCGTACAATACGTTTACATAAATTACCCTTAAAAAAATCCGACTACACACAAAATCTATGTAACGGTCGATTTGTCGCCCGATTTTACCGACCGAACACGAAGTTTTTGCCGATTTCGCGCTTGTTTTATGCCGGATCGGTACCCGAAAAAGCGGCCAAGTTTTCCATAAATTGAATAATTTACCCGTGTAGATTTTCAAAATCGTTGCATTACTTAAATTGACAAACCGCCGTCCGTTTTGGTATAATGTAGGAAAATCACGGCAAAACGAGGGAAAATTATGCTTTATCCGATGAAACTCACGCTTGACGACGACGAAAAAGTGCTTAACCTGGCGAAGGCGCTGTCCAGTCCTATCCGCATCGACATACTGAAACTGCTGATATTTTCCAGTATGAGCGTAAAGGAAATCGCGCTGACGCTCGGTCAGCCGATATCCAGTACCGCGCTGAACATTAACCTACTGGAGCAAGCGGGCTTGCTGTTCACCGAGGTCCACTACACCACCACCGGCAAAACGCGCACTTGTTACCGCAGTTGCGACAAGGTCGTGATTACGCTTTTCGACCAACTGCTGGAAATGCAGCACGAGCGCTCGCTGAAAATCGAGCATAATATCCCCATAGGCTCGTTTTCGGCATACGAAAACCTCGTCGCGCCGTGCGGCATCGTGAGTAAGGACGAGCGCATCGGGCTTGACGACGACGTTTCGCTGTTCTTCTCGCCGCGTCGGTTCGAAGCCGCGCTCATGTGGTTCTCGAAAGGCAGAGTCGAATACAGAGTGAGTACCGCCGATATAAAACAGGATATCAAGCGACTTGAACTCTCGTTCGAGGCTTGCTCCGAAGCACCGCTTTACAACAACGATTTCAAGTCGGACATAACCGTGTGGATCAACGATATCGAGATCGGCACGTGGGTTTGCCCGGGCGACTTCGGCGGACGGCGCGGACAATTCAACCCGCCCTACTGGCCGAGTACGCACACGCAGTACGGAATACTCACCAACTGGCACGTCACCGACTCCGGCACCACCATGAACAATCAGTTTATGAGTTACGTCAACCTCAAAAACCTCGATATTATGTCCAAGCCATACGTTTCCGTCAAGATCGGCGTAAAGCACGACGCGGTGCATTGCGGCGGCATCAACATTTTCGGCACGAACTTCGGCGACTACGCCCAGGACATCATCTTCCGGATTATTTTTTAGAGATATAAAAAGATTAATATTTATCTCACAGTATGGGATTACACGAAACGAAGTCACGTCCTGCAAATTCAGGTCGTGACTTCGTTGCTCTGAATGACGCGGTAAAACGGGAACTGCGCGTTATAATTTTAAAATCGAACGAGCAATCATACTTTTCCCTCGTCATTCAGAGCGAGGCGGTACGCCGAGCGTGGAATCCCCCCCGCAATAGAAAAATAGTAAACCCTATACGTCATTCCGAGCGTAGCCCCGGGAATCTAGCGAAGCGCAAAAATATAATATATGCGGCTACGCCTAGATCTTTCGACTTCGCTATCGCTCCGCTCAAGATGACGTAAGGACAAAATTATATTTAAAATCCCATACGTGGAACGAATAATTATCCTTATAATTAAACTCTCCGCGCCTACGCCAACCTGAACTTCATTACCACCGGGTTGTGGTCGGAGTACTCGAAGCCGGTGACGACGTTGTCGAGGTAAGTGACTTCTACGTTTTTGCTTGTCAGAAAGCCGTCGACGATAATTGTGAAGTTACCCTCTTTATACGGCACGTCGCAATTGCGGCAAGTGGGCTTCAGTCCGTCCGAATAGTCGACAGCGCGCACCGCGGCGGGATAGGACTCCATCATTTCCGCGGGGAACGGCATCGCCCAGCCGAAATCGACCTCTTCGCCGCCGTTGAGTTTCTGCGTGGAATCGCCTGTAAAATCGTGATTGAAATCGCCGCCCACGACGCAATAATTACCCTTGTCGTACTCGGACTGTATCTCGCCGAGAACCATATTCATCTGCGCCGCGCGGATCTCGTCGCTGCCGCCGTAAGCGGACAAATGCACGTTCACCAGCACCAGTTCCTTGCCGCCGACTACCGGTACGCGCGAAACGCTGTAACAGCGGTCGAGGTCTAAAAACTTCGAAAAACCCGTGGAAATTGGCAGACTTCTGCGGGTCGCCGAAGCGATCGTCGCTGTTGAGAACGTGAGCATGCCGCTGTTGGACGCGCCGTGCGGCTCGAAAATAGGATAGAACAGATACGCCGAATGATAATTCACCGCGAACGACGACGAAAACCCGCCGAAGTACTCTTTCACGATCTCGCGCTCGTCTATCTTAAAACTGCGGGTCGAACCGGTATCGACTTCCTGAAAGAACGCGAAATCGGGATCAAAAGACTTGACCTTTTCCGCTCCCGCCTTTACGCAAGCCTTCACGCTGTCGGCGCTTCTTGCCCGCGACTCCTTGCCGCCGTCCATAAAGAACGTAAAGTCCGCGGTGTACGCGCCGAACCCGAGGTTCTGCGTGACGACCGTGTATTCCTCGCCCGTCGCGATCTCGGCGCTTCCCGAGCCTTCGGGCGTAAGCGCGAGGTTATCCTCTATTCTCGAGTACGAAGCCACGACGTAAATAACGTAGCCGCCGACGATAAGGATAATCGCGCCTAAAATCGCGCCCGCCGAAATCAAAATTCTTTTAACGATTTTGTTCATAATTTTCCCTCTGAGTTCTCCGGTCAATATATACAAACGACGAAATTTTTTATACTTTCGGTGCTGTCCGCGTCCTTGTCGTCGTACAGTCTGAAAATCGCGCGGACGTACTTTCCGTCGCCGTCATAAGCCGTCAAACGTCTGCCGTAGTCGCGCACGAGCGCCCGTCCGGATGGTTTAATCGTTTTTGACGTGAACGTCGAGTTGGTTGTACGGAATTTCGATACCGTTTTCGTCGAACGCGGTCTTGACCTGCTCCATAAGGTCGAAGTACACCGTCCAGTAATCCTCCGCTTTGCACCAAGCCTTGCTGCCGAGAACGATACTGCTGTCGCCATGCTCGGCTACGCGCGAAGACGGCGCGGGATCTTGTAAGATAAGCGGATTTTTCGCGCAAACGTCAAGAAAAATTTCCTCGGCTTTCTTAAAGTCCGCGTTATACGAAATCGTAAAGTTTATATCCACTCTCCGCGTACTTTTCGCCGTATAGTTTACTATCTCGCCGGTAGACAGTTTGCCGTTCGGTAAGTACACGAGTTTGTTGTCATACGTACGTATAATCGTATAGCAAATCCGGATATCTTCGACCGTGCCTTCGTAGCCGTTGGCCGCGATATAATCGTCGTCGCGGAACGGGCGCGTGATAATCAGCAGTACGCCTCCCGCGAAGTTCGACAGCGTGCCGTTCACCGCCAGACCCACGCCTACGCCGAGCGAAGCGATAAGCGCCGTTATCGCGCCGGTGTTGATGCCGAGGTAACCGATAAGGCACACCACGACTATGACTTTCAGCCCGACTTTGAGAACGTAACTCAGCGTGCGGTACAAAGTTTTGTCGACCTTGTGCTTTTCCTCGGCTTTCTTGCTGTGCTTTTCCACTTTTTTCGCGATGAAATTTATGATCGCGAACGAAACAATCAGCAGAATTATCGATATAACGATCTTTATGCCCGTGTTCATCAGCCACGACTGCACCGTCTGCCATATCTGATTCCAGTCCATTTTATGTCAATCCTATTTCGTAATTCAGTCTAAAAATTTGTCGAGTTCGGCGGCGACCTTTTTGTTCGCTTTGACTTTCGGATCGCGGTAAACCTTGCCCCTCGCCACGACGTAATCGAGCGAGCGAAGCGCTCTGAGATCGTCGAGCGGGTTGTTTTTCGTGACGATAAAGTCGGCGCACTTGCCCTTTTCTATCGACCCGGTTTCGTCGCCTATCCCGAGAAGTTCCGCGCTTCTCTTCGTCGCGGTGTAGAGCGCAAACGCGTTGGAAACCCCGACGTATTTATGGAAGTAATAAAGTTCGCGCCAGAAGTCGTACTGCGTTATCCACGGACAGCCGACGTCGTTGCCCAAAACTACCGGTATGCCGTTCGCTATCGCGGCTTTGGCGCAAGCGATTATGCCCTCGAAAACCACGTTGCCGTTATACTGCTCCACTTCCGTGGCGTTGGTGAGCGTGCGGTCGAACAGCGCGTACGGAAGCGCGGGCGACAGCGTCGTGCAGAGAAACGCGTTCTTTTCTTTGAACAACCGCAGAATCTCTTCGTCGGGCTTCGCGCCGTGCTCGATCGAGTCCACGCCGTTCTCGAGCGCGACCCTTACGCCCTCGGGCGATTCGACGTGCGCCGCGACCTTGTAACCCGCCGCGTGCGCCTTGTCGCACACCGCTCGCACCATTTCGGGCGGCATCTTGAGTTCTCCCGGCACGCCTTTTTCTTTCGCGTCCAGCACCCCGCCCGTTATCATCAGCTTAATAAGGTCGACGTTCTCTTTCTCGATCGTTTCAAGGTATTTGACCGCTTCTTCGGGCGTTTTCGCTTCCACCGCGACCGAACCCGCCATATGTCCGCCGGGCACCGAAATGCCGCGGTTAGCCGCGAGGATTCTCGGACCGACTTTCTTGCCCGCCGCGATCTCGTCACGAAGCCTGGTGTCGAAATCGCCCAAGCCGCCTACCGTCCTTATCGTGGTCACGCCGCCCATGAGTTCGTCTTTGGCGAACCCGCAAACCATTTTGTACGCGACCGCGCGGGTGAGCGCGCTACTCATTATCGTGCGGACGAGTTTGGCGTTGTCGCGCTGTTTTTTCTGCGGCTTGCCGTTACCCGCGAGGTGAACGTGCATATTGATAAGCCCCGGGCAGACGTAACCGCCCTTTAGGTCGACTACGGTATAGCCCTCGCGGCTGCCGCTCGGCGCTACTTCCGTGATTTTATCGTCCTCGACGAGAAGGTCGCAGCCTTCTTTGACCTGCATATTCTCACTGCCGTCGAGTATCTTTCCGTTGATAAACGCGTATTTCATTTCTACACCCCGAGCGAACGCACCCAGTTCTCCATATCCGCTTCGGAAGCGCGGTTAAGCAATTTCCCCGGCTTGAAGTTCGATTCCGGCGCGACTTTTTCCAGTACCGCTACGGTCTTGCCCATGCCGCTGCCGCCGCTCGTCGCAAACGGAACCACGGTCTTGCCCGCAAAATCGTAACTCTCGAGGAAAGTGTTTATAATCGTGGGCGCAACGTACCACCAGATCGGGAATCCTACGAAAATCACGTCGTAATCCGACATATTCGCAAGTTTCTCCTTAATCGCGGGGCGCGAAGCGGGATCGTTCATTTCTATCGTACTGCGGCTCTTTTTGTTCGTCCAGTCGAGGTCCGCCGCGGTATACGGCACTTCGGGCTTGATCTCGAACAAGTCCGCGCCCGCGACTTTCGCTAGCCTTGCCGCCACGTCCGCGGTCACGCCGCTTGCCGAAAAATACGCTATCAGTTTCTTACTCATAGTCTTGTCCTCCGAAATAAGACTTCACTTAAATTATACAACGCTCCCGCGATAATGTCAATACCCGCCGCCAAAATTATATAAAACAGCCGTACCGTATATCGGGTTTTCTCCGTCGTTCACAAAAAAACGCATGCGGTTATGCACATGTTTCGCAAAAAAAAGACGGCAACCCGAAATCGCCGTCTTTTCCTACGTATGCGCATATGCGAATACGTTTAGTTTTTATCTATAATCCTTTTCAAGCAGCGAGAATACTTCCTTTCTGTAGCCTTTTTCGGGATAGTTATCCATCACGTCTTGTCGCTGATACACCCCGATAAAAACGTACTCGCCGTCTTTCTGTTTGACGAAAACGATTCGTTTGTCGGTTGTATCTTCATTGCTCCAGTAATCCTCGCCGATAGTATATTGAGTTATCCGACCGTTTTTTATATCTATAAAATTTGCCCAAGATTTGTTCTCGTTCGTTTCCCCGTTAAGATCAGAGTGTGGTATTATCCATACGCTATAACCTTCGGGTGAACACTCTGTATCGAATAACAATTTTCGCATAACGAAACTATCTATCTTTTTATAATTGAAAGCAAAATGAACGCAACCGATATAATATATTTTTTGAGCGTTTGTGCCGTAACTTTTTCTATACTCGAAACACCCGGCTTCGTTCACATTGCCGTAGCCGTATGAAATATTTTGCTTCACAATCTTACCGACAAACAATTTCTGTATTTTTTGCATTTCGTTTTTTGCATTCTCTTCAGCCTTACCCCTTTCGGTTAATTCCTTTTCGGCGTTTTGGAGCGCAAGCGCGTCCGCTTTTACCCGTTCGTGCAGTTCGCCGTCGAGTAAAGTCCAACTTCCAGACGAAAACATGACGGAATATTGGCAAGTTTGCTCGTTCCCGTCCTCTCCGATAAGCGTTACGTTATTTCCGCTTTGATTTTTAACCGTATACACCCTACCGTTTCTGAATCTTACCTTTTGTCCTTCGATATTTATCATATTTTTCCCTCCGAAAATATTTATTTACGACTTATAATCACTACCAATGCTTGATATATTTTATCCAACGCTGTGGCTCCTCTCCGCATAATGCGCGCGCTTCTTTTGCTTTGTGAAAGGTAATATCATTCAAATCGGCGGCAAGCATCGAGAGTACGTCGAGAAGTTCGAGGTTGTCGATAAACTCGTGCGGAATTTTGCTGTAACCGAGGTGCGTTCCCAAGATATTACCCGCGATCGCGCCCGTCGAATCGCTGTCTCCCGAATGATTGACCGCCGCGCGAATACCCGCCGCGAAATCGTCCTTGTGCCTCAGCGCGCAATAAACGGCAATCGCGAGCGCTTCCTCGGCTACCCACCCTTCGCCTATTTGTTCGATCGCTTCGAGGTCGGAGATATTCTCGGCGACAAGGTTTACGGCGAAATTCATCACGCTGTCGAATTCGCCTATATGCGGAGCGCCCGAGAACATATCCAGCGTGAGTTTAACGGAATCCGTAACCGCTTCTTTGATTTCCGCGCCGAGGTGAAGCGCCGCTATTATGCTCGTCAGCGCCGCCGCGGGTATATAACCCAACGGGTGTCCGTGAGTGAGCGCCGCAATTTCCGCGCCGACTTCGGCTATCTGCTTCGGCTCGAAAAAATCGGCAAGCGCGATCCCCGCGGGCGCGACGCGCATAACTCCGCCGCAGCCTTTGCTGTCATTGCAAGACTTTTTTACGCTTCCGTTAGCGCCGTTTTTGATTTCGGTTATGCAAGTGCCGCCGGGACAGCGCCGCGAGTACAGTTCGCGAACGTTCCCGAGCCAGGTTTCCATCGGCATTTCGTCCTCCTCGATTTCGCCCTGCGTAACCAACCAGTCAAAGTACGCGCCGCGCACGAAATATTTGTACGACTGCAAAAACGAAACGCAATTTTTTTCGTCGTTGCCGAAGACAACCGCGCCCATACGAGCAATCGCCTTCAGCAATCCCGCCGCAGTGAACATAGACAACTGCGTATCGTCGGTAATCCGCGCCTTGCCGAGCGTGAGTTCGTAATTCAGGATACCGTCCTTGCCGTAACGCTTTTCTATTTCCGCACGGCTTAAAAATTCCACCGGCGCACCGAGCGCGTCGCCCGCCGCTCCGCCGAGCATACACCCCATCGCCCGATCGAGTCTTACGTCACCTTTTCCGATCCTTTCCTCGAGGTTTCTCTTGAATTTCGTGAATTCATCTGTCATCGACGCATCTCCTCCTCTTTAATCGTTCTGAACATTATAAATATTCCGAGAGCTTTGTCAAGCGTTTTTGCATGGTTAGTTATAGTTAAAATTAACCCTAGAGCTAGTTTAATTATAACTTACTTCGGATCTGCGGCGATATGCGCTCGGAGAACATCCGGTTTGACGACGGAACACGGCGCCGAAAGCGGAAAGCGAGCCGAAACCGGAGGCGTAACAAGCTTCCGCAACCGTCATCCCCGCAATAAGCAAGCGTTCGGCACATTCTACTCTTAGTCGGTTTACGTATTCGTTGTAGCCGCATCCCATGCGTTCGGCAAACAAAGCGCCGAAATACACCGGCGAAAGACACGCGACAGCCGCGCCGTCGGCGACGGTGAGCTTTTCACGGAAATGAAAGTTTGCGTGTTCGGCGGCTTTTATTACCGGATCGAAAGTTTCGGAATCGGGCGAACCCCCGCAGATTTTTCTCAGAATAAACGAGAGCAATAATGACGCCGCAACGGTATCACGTTCTCCGATAAGTAATTCGCAAGCGTCGGTAACGACGGCAAGTTCGTCGTCTGCGAGCGAACGGCAAACGTAACTTTTACCTAGCGGCAAGCGCACCGAAGCGGCTGTTTCTTCAAACGAGATATTATATAACGTCGCGTTGTCATCGGTAACTGTCACTCTGTGAAACGCCGGCGGACTCAGTAAAAACGCCGAGCCTTTTTCTATCCGATAGGTTTTCCCGTCGATTTCCTGACTCCCTTCCCCCGAAAGAACGATTTCCAATTCGAAAAACGAGTGAGCGTGAAGCGGAAAAGTCGAAAAACCTCGTTTCTGAACGGTAAGATATCTGTCTTTGCCCGCGCCGGCAGTAAAACTCAGGCGAGGGACTTTTTCTACGGACATAAAAAACCTCCGCGATTATGGCATTTAACGCCGTTTTACGAAGCGATTTTAGCAAACAAATCGCCTGAAGTCAACTATAATCTTTAATTTCAGTCGACTAATCAATAATTTCAGGTTGATGAAAGTCTACGGACACAATATAATTATTTATAATTACACGCTTCGGAGATATAAATGATGAAAAACGAAATCGAAATAACCGGGTTCCGGCTGTACCGAATCGGCAATAGCGAATTACGTAAAAAGAATTTTGTGCCGCGAACGGAAAAAGACCTTATAAGCGAGGGACTGGAAGGCATACCCGCTACTGTACCGGGTTGCGTCGAGCGGGATCTTGCGGCGGCAGGTCTTTTCCCCGCCGACGTCGCTTACGGCGACAATATCTTACGGTGTCGCGAACTCGAACGCACGCACTTCTATTACGCAACCGCTTTCGATATCGGGGACGGCGACGAGGAAACCATACTGCGATTCGACGGCATTGATACTGCGGCTGAAATTTTCATCGACGGCAAATTGTTAGGAAAAACCGAAAACATGCTCATTCCTCACGAGTTTCCGCTATTCGGTTTAACCCCCGGAGAACATGAATTGCTCGTTCATATAATTCCTGTTTCGGTTTACGTCGACGACAAAGAAGTTCCCGCGTCATGTTGGGCGCTCAGTTACAGTCTGGACAATCTGTGCGTACGCAAAGCTCCGTACATGTTTGGCTGGGATATTATGCCGCGCGCGGTTTCTGCCGGCTTGTGGCGGCCCGTAAAACTGTGCCGCCGACCGGCAACGCGACTGGAGGACGTCTTTTTGCGCGTAAACAAAATGAATCCGCAATGCGCCGACGTTTCGGTACGTTGCGCGCTTCGCACGGACGCAGACGACTTTTCACGCTTTACGATCGGCGTGCACGGCGAATGCGACGACTCGGTTTTCGATCATAAAACTACAATTTTCGGCGTACACAACGACGTGAGATTCAACATCGAAAATCCGAAAATCTGGCAACCGCGCGGATACGGGAAACAGCATCTTTACAACGTCACCGTCACGGTTTACTACGACGAGAAAACGGTTTGTTCCGAAAACTTCCGAACCGGACTGCGTACCGTTTATCTCGATCGAGGAAAAACAGCCGACGGCAAAGCCAAATTCGATTTCATCGTAAACGGCAAGCCCGTTTTCATACTCGGCACAAACATCGTCCCCGCCGACGTTTTCCCCGCCGTCGGCGATACTCTTACCGACCGCGAACTCGCGCTGGTAACCGATATCGGTTGCAATGCGGTGAGAATATGGGGCGGCGGAGTATATCGCTCGGACGAGTTTTACGATCGTTGCGACGAATACGGAATTCTTGTATGGCAGGACTTTATGATGGCGTGCGGAATTTATCCGCAGAACGAAGAGTTCGCCGCGCTTCTGAGAAAAGAAGCGATCTCTGTCGTCAAGCGCCTACGCAACCATCCGTCCGTAGCTTTGTGGGCAGGCGACAACGAATGCGACGACATATGGCTTATGTGCGGCAATTACGGCAGAATAACCGGTACGCGCGGAGAATTCCCAGATCCGAACGACAATATTCTCACAAGAAACATTCTGCCGTCCGTGGTTGCGGCTTACGACGGCACTCGCAGTTATCTTCCCTCGTCGCCGTACCGCGACAGAGAATCGGCAATAACAAACAGCCGTCCGCCCGAAGATCATTTATGGGGTCCGCGCGGTCGATTCAAAGATGATTTTTACGCAAAAAACGATTGCCGTTTCGTTTCCGAAACAGGTTATCAGGGTTGCCCCGCTCCTGCCTCTTTAAGCCGCTTTATACGCCCCGACCACCTCGATAAACGCGGCGACGGGAATCTTTGCACCGATCCGGACTGGTTGCTTCACGCCGTATGCCCCGAAGTCGACCCACATTCTCCCTACACCTTCCGGCTTCTGATGATGACCCGGCAAGTCGATTACCTTTTCGGCAACAATGCGGCAACTCTTCCGCTAAAAGACTACTCGCTCGCAAGTCAAATCGCTCAGGCGGAAGCAATGAAGTTTTTTATAGAACGTTTGCGCGCCGATAAGGGGAACCGCAGCGGCATAATATGGTGGAATCTGATTGACGGCTTCCCCGAAATTTCAGACGCCGTCGTGGATAATTACGGCTGCAAAAAACTCGCTTACTCATATATTAAACGCTCCCAAGCTCCGGTATGCATGATTTTCGACGAACCTGATGCAGACGGAAACCTTACTCTTATTGCCGTAAACGACACGCTTAGCGACGTTTCGTTGCGCTATTCCGTTTCCGATGCAATAAGCGGCGAAACTTTGCTCTTCAGTCAGACAACGATCCGGGCAGAAGGCAAAACGTCGGTCTGCAAGCTACCTCAGACTTCCGCAAAATTCCTGCTGATTGAGTGGCACGGCGACGCAGACGGGATAAATCATTTTGTAACTTGTCTTAATACTACCGTTTCGTTCGAAAAATACCGCGAGTTTATGAAAAACTCGGGATTCGATTCTGCTCTCGAAGGGTTTTAAGTATAGTTTATTATATAGTCTTTCGTTGTTGTGCCGATTGAGCCGCTGATTCTGTTGCTGTTTGCCTTTTAGAACTCGAATGCGGTATTTATTGCCTCTTTCGCATCTCGTTCTGTGCCGAGTCCCGTTCTTTCAAACTTCCCGTTACCGGGTAACATCCGACTTTAGAGTCTGAAAAGTCCTATCGTTCACGATCTATCTCGCGAAACGGTATATACTTGTCCCCGGATCGCATATAAAGTTTTTATTTCAAGCTGCATTTTTATTTCTACTCTCATTTTTTATAGAAAACTGTTCAATTCTAGGTCAGACAAGCGATTTCAGATATTCTTCTAATTCATTATGATCTCCGTCAGACATTTGATAACTGTTCCTTGAGAATTCTATCTGCGTTATTTGTATTTTGATCTTTATCCAACAAAGCAATAAAACCTATAACCGCCTCAAAAGCCGTTGCGTAAGCCTTTTTATTCGGATGGGCTTCGTTATTCGATTCCAAATCGTTATTGCTCGCAAATAATACGCCCTTTAACATTCGCTCGCCCACAAAATTCAGCTTTTCATTTTGCAAACTCTCTTTTTTCTTATCCAAATCATCGGAAGTTAAATCGTCGTTATATTCCTTCAACATAACAAAGGCTTCGCATACTGCATCGCCTACCGTTGCCAACGCTCGGTGATCTCCTATACATTGGTTATATTTATCCTGATATTCTTTTGCATACTGCGGCATTGTCAAAGATCTTACCGCTAAATCCACATATTGTTCAGGTATTTTTATTTGTAAACCCTCATAAAATCTGCTTGCCTTTTCACTCATCTCTTCATATGTCGACAACATTGCTAGACTTTCCTTTTTTTTGTTTTTATTGTAGCCCCAATATAACCCCTTTATTTAAATTTGTCAATGAGTTATATTGGGGTATAAAACTACGTTTTGAAAAAGAAAAGAGAATTTTGCCGAAAAACATTCAAGCGACTACGTTTTGTAGCCGCTTCCGTCGCGTGCGGCACGTGTAAAAACCTGATATCCAAAAAGGGCGGCGAAGCGTTCCGCGGCGTAAAAAACTCTTCTGCGGTAAACCTCGTCACGTCGGTTATCGCGGTCGCGATAACGGCGATTTTCGCACTCTCTTCGAGCGGCAAAATCGCCGTAGCGGTTTCCGCGAAAACGTTCGCGCTCGCCGCCGCGTTTGCCGTATTCACGTTCTCGGCGTGTTCGTCGGCGTTGCGAACAATCTCAATCTGTACCTGAGCGGCGCACTGAAAAGCGCGGTTACTTTCCCCGTGACCAACGGCGGCACGATCGCGTTGTCCGCGGTCGGTTCGGCGCTGTTTTTCCGCGAAAAACTCGGTTTTAACAAGGTCGCGGGAATAATTCTCGGCATAGTCGCGATTGTTCTTATCGCGCGCGGCGGCTGACCGCCCTCCTTAAACGCATGATCTTATGCGCATACGTCCGAAACGAAAAAGACGGCAACCGAAATCGCCGTCTTTTCTTATATATGCACGTATGCGAATACGATATTTAAGCGTTTGATACTTTCCGTAAGTGCCAGATCCAGCAATCGAAATCGATAAGTCTCGGCACTGTAAGTCCCGCACTCATCAGCGCTTTGCCGCTCGCCGTCATTCCGAGTTCCTCGATCGAATACTCGTACTCTTCGTTCAGTCCCGCGAGTTTAATTATGCGGTCGTGACCGCACGGCTCGGCGCGGAAACACTCACCCACGACGTAAGCGCGGGTCTTGTCTTTCGACACGAGCATTTCGGCGAATCTATTGACGTCGAACGGATCGATAAGCCTGTAAAGATCTCCCGAAAGTATCAAATCGTCGATTTCGCGATAGTCGCGGATCTGCCGCTTTATCCGTTCCTTTTCGTCGCTCGCGAGCGCGCCGGGATCGAGTTCGTAACCGGTAGCGCCCAGCGAAGCGATAGCGCCGCGCGTTCTCAGCGGCGTTACCCGCCCTGTCTGGTGGTTCGGACACGCGGAAACGTGGCACGAAGCGCTCGACAGCGGATAGCAAAACGAAGTGCCGTACTGGATTCTCGCGCGGTCGTAACAATCCGTGCAGTCGCTCGTCCAGATCTGCGGAAAATAGTACAGCGCGCCGCCGTCGAACCGCCCGCCGCCGCCCGCGCAACCTTCTATCAGCACGTTCGGGAACGCGCGCGTAAGTCTGTCCGCAAGATCGTAAAACCCCAGCGTATAGCGGTGCTGAAACTCGCCCTGTCGGTCAAAAGGCAGTCCGTCCGAGTAAAATTCCGTCATATCGCGGTTTTTGTCCCACTTTATATAGGAAATATCGTTTTCGGTAAGCAGCCGCGAAATCACGCCGAAAAGGTAGTCTACGACTTCGCTTTTCGTGAGGTCCAGCACGAGTTGGTTGCGGCTTCGGCACGGTTCTACCCCGCGCTTCGCTATCGCGAAATCGGGGCGGGAGCGGTAAAGATCGCTGTCCTCGCTGACCATTTCCGGCTCGAGCCACAGCCCGAATTTCAACCCCGCGCTCTTGCACTTGTCGATAATACCCTTAAGCCCCGCGGGGAACTTTTCCGAATTGACATACCAGTCGCCCAGACTGCAGTTATCGGCGTTGCGCCGACCGAACCAGCCGTCATCGAGTACGAAAGTGTCCGCGCCCAGCGAAGCCGCTTCGTCGATTATCGCGAAAAGTTTTTCCTCGGTCACGTCGAAATAAGTCGCTTCCCAGTTGTTCAGCACAATCGGACGAGGTTTCTTCGCGAACGCGGGGTTTATCACTCCGTCGCGGAAAAAGTCGTGGTATTCTCTCGTCGCCTGCCCCGCTCCCGCCGCCGAATAGCACATAGCGACTTCGGGCGCGGTAAACTCCTCGCCGGGCGCGAGTTTCCACGAAAAACCGTAATCGTTCACGCCGCCCTGAACGCGGACGCGGCGGTTACTGCCGCGCTCTGCCGCGAGCGCGAACGAGCCGCTGTACAGCAGTGCGAAACAATAACATTCACCGCTGTTTTCAGTGCAATCGTCGGTCTTTATCATAAGAAACGGGTTCATCTGATGCGACGAATAACCGCGTGTGGATTCTATTCTCGTCGTACCGTTTTCGACCGGTGTGGTCACGGGCGTGCGTTCGCTCGCCCAGTCGCCCGCAAGCCGCGTTGCGTAAAACTCGCCGGTATCGGGAAGGTCCAGACAGAACGAGTACGCGCGCTCGAGCGTGACCGCGTCGTCGCCGTCGTTCCTTACTACGAGATAGCGGGTAAGCACGTCCGAGTCGTCCGCGACTATGTAATAAAGATCGATCGTAAGTCCCGAACACTCGTCCTTAACCGTCACGATCAGCGTTTCGTCCGCGACCCTTACCCCGGGAAGCCCGTCGGGCTTCGTCGCGCCGCGCACGATCTTATGCGAAACGTAGCGAAAAGCGCTCATCGCCGCGCCGTCGGAGCGCCGCGCGATAACCGTCGCCTGCCGATAATCGCCCCTGCCGAAACTGCCGATTTCCGACGGCGTGTTGCCGCTCGTCATTTCGCGGTTGGGGTCGGCGGGGTTCGGTTCGGCGCGAGAGCCGTGTTCGCGGATAAGGAACGCGATATCGCCGCGCTCGATTTTTTTGCCGTAATATAGTTGTTGAAGTATTCCCGCCGCGTCGACGTACGCAAAGTAGTCGTAAGTCTTGCCGCCGAGAATAAAGCATCGGGTGTTGACGTCGTAAGTAATCATGTTTATTTCCGTTTCGTTCGTTTTTAGTCGCCGACCACGGTTTTATACAGCGTTTGCGCGTACAGTCGGTGTCCGTAGTCGCCGGGGTGGTTCACGTTGTTGCTCGTGTAGTCTATAAAACGCTTGCGGGCGTTGACCGCTTGGAAAACGCTCGTCACGTCCGCGAACGCTACCGCCGTCCGCTCGCCCGCGATGCGACGAAGCACAGCCTTGTACTCGGGCTGGCGCGCGAGTATGGGCGTGCGGTTGCCCCAGTTCACTCGGATTTCGGCGTTCGGGAGCATGGGTGACACGAGTACGATTTCCGTTTTCGGGTTGCGCGCGGTTATCTTATCGATTATGCTTTCGATATTGTCACCGTAGTCCGCGGGCGGGATATCCACACCGTCGTTCATGCCGAACGCGATCACGACGAGGTCGGGCGCGTACGCGAGCATGTTTTCGAAGTTCGCTACCCCGTCCTGCTCGTACAAAGCCCATCTGCTCGTCTTGCCCGCGAGCGAAAAGTTTCTGAGTTCGACCTTATCTTCGCCGAATTTCGATTTCAGCGAAGCCTCGAAAAGCCCCGCGTACGGCGGGCAATGCGGCGCGATATCCACGTTCTCGTACCCCGAAGCCGTCCAGCCCTGCGAAATACTGTCGCCTAGTACCGCGACCTTGAGTTTCGCCGTGCCGCCGCCGAGTATCGCGTTAGTGCGCGGCAAGCGGTCGGACTGCGTTTTCGGCACGCTTCCCTGCCACAGCGCGGCGTGCCGATAGGTTACGGCAATCTGCCACTCGGTCATGCCCAAAGCGCGTTCGCCGTTTTCGACTATCGCTTCGCGGTAGATCTGCGCGCCGCTGCCGTAGCGCTCGGGCATCATCGCGGAGGAAGTCGGGTCGTAAGTATCGATATAAAATTCGTCGTAGTCCATCGCTTTTATCGCGCCGTCTGGGTTTATCCGAAGTTTTCCGTCGGACGTAAGCGAGTAGTCCTTGCCCTCTTCGTAGAGTACGTCCAGTCCGTAACTGCGCACCGACACGATTTGTTTCATCGGGTACAGCATCTTTATCGGCGCGATCGAGCCGTCCTTTTCTTTACGGACGAACGCGGTTTCCGCTACCGCAACGCCGCCGTCGTTCCATATCGGGGTCATGTACGCGCCGAGATCGAACGCGCCGAGGTCGTAGCCCTCGAGGTTCTCGGTCGTTCCGTCGGGAAGATCGGGGTCGACGTAAGTCGCGCCGCCGTCGTCGGGTTTGCCGGTCGGCGTATCCGCGCAAGCCGCGAGGGGAAACGCGAAAAGCAGTACTCCGAGCAATATCGCAATCAGTTTTTTCATCGTAGTCCTCCTCACGCCGCGGTAAACTTCGCCAGCGCGCCGCTACCGGCGTTCTTTATGAAGTAACTTATTTCTATAATTCCGTCCCAGTTCTCGGGTGCGTTCGCGTTAAGGTCGAGCGAATACTTGCCGTCCGCTCCGAAAATGTGGCTTTCGTCCGCTTTCTCTCGCGTTCCGAACGGAAGCTCGGGGTCAGAGGTAAAGCCGCCGACCGCGATTTTCACCGACTTTACGAAGCCGTCCGCGGTGTGGTAGTCCACTCTCACGCCCAGCGCGGCGTTCTCTCCCGCGGCAAGTTCGCCGTAAGTTTCCACCGCGAAATCAAGTTTGCCGAGTTTGTTCGCGCCGCTCGTTATCACCGCCGCGCTCGCTTCGCCCTCGTCGTTATTGAGCATGCCGAGGTAAGCGGCGAAACTGCCGTTGAACACGTCGGCAAACGGCTTATCGTCGCCGCGATCGGTATAGCAATATTCCTTTTTGATAAGGTTGCCGATATTCGCGGTTCTGTCGAGTTCACTCTTGTTTTCTGCGGTGTTGAACTCGATATAGTACGCGCCGTTCACGGGGACTTCCAACGTGATACTGCCCTTGTCTTTAGGTTTTTTAACGGTTTTATAGACTTCCGGCGTCTTGTCGGGAAGCCTTTTGACGTAATAATCGGGAAGTATGCCGTAAACCGTGCAACTTTCCGCTTCGAACGGCAGGTTTTTCCAGTCGATCGTGACGGTTTGCGTTTCCTTGAGCGCGCGGTTGTACACGATCGCGCCCGCGCGTAACGAGTCCGCGCCCGCCATTACGCCCGCGGTTTCGTTTCCGTCGCCGCTCGTTTTCACGCAGGTTACCGGCAGTCTGCCGTATGCCCACAGCGCGTGGTACACGGGGTTGACCGCGAGGTACGGCTCGAACAGTCCGAACTGCTCGGAAGCGATCCACATCGGCCAGGAAACGCGCGTCACGTCCGAAGCCTCGTTGATTCTCTTTATCGCGTCGTAGAACGCCCACACGCGCTCGTAAGTGTCGTTCATCTGACTCTTGCCGCCGTAAAAGTCGTTGGATACCGGATGGTATTCGGTCAGATGCTGCTGTACTTTCCGTATATCGTAAATTTTCGAGGTTTTATCGAACGCCTTACGCACTTCACTCAACTGGTAGGTAAAGTTGTTTTCACCGGTACCGCTCGTGTAATCGCCCTCCAGATCGCCGTCGGACGGTCCGTAAAAGTGCCACGAAAAGCCGTCGGGCATTGCATCGCTTTCCGCGGAAGTCCTGAAAAAGTAGTCCCACCCCGTAGTGAGTTCGCCGCCGAGCGTAACCGATTCGTTTATGAATTTCAACGGTCTTGCCAGACCTGCGGAAACGACGGAAGCAAATTCGTTGGCATCGTAATACGCTTTCGCCGCAGTGATAACCGTATTTATCCACTCTTCGGTGCTTCCGAGCCAGTAGGCATTACCTTCGAGATCGGGTTCGTTCCAGGTTTCGAGCGTCGCGTAAATCCCGTTGCGTTTGAGATAATCCGCGACGTTATAGCAAAATTCGTAATAGCGCTTTGGGGCGGGAACGTTCCGGAAGTCGAGGTCGTCGCCCTCTTTCGTGGCGTAAGCGGGCGTACCCACCGCCACGAGGTACGGCGAAACGCCGCTTTCCTTGCACGCGTCGATAAACTCGCGGGCAAGATCCCATTCTTCGTCCGAGCCGCCGCTCCTGCCGTTGCGGCCTATCGGCTTTCCGATGCCGTTCTGCTCGTTGCCGAACATCAAGTCGATACGGAAGTTATCGGGTTTCAGTTCGTTTATGCCGCTCAGAGTTCCGAGCGCGGCGGGATCGAGCGTGCCGTCCGCTTCGCCCATGAACGTCCAGGTCGGGTTGAACATGTCCACTTTTTTCAGATTTTGCGGCAGCGTGCCATCCACCGCCGAAAAGTCGATGGCAATGCGCGTTCCTTTGTCGCCGCACGCCGACAGCGTTCCCAGCGAACTTGCGCAAACTCCCAGCGACAGAAGCACCGCCACGATTTTATTTTTAACCGATCGTTTTTTCATTCGTCACCTCAGTATTCCACCGACACGCGCACGTCCGTCAGGTCGTTTTCGCTGCCGAAACCGGCGTTAAGCACGAAATACAAACTTTCGCCCTTTTTAATATCTGTCGTAAGTTCTCCCACGTCCGCGCTTTCCTTGCCGTTGCCGACCAGCGAAACCTCGGCAAGCGTTTCTTTCGCGCCGTTTCCGAGCACCGAAAACAGCACGCCGTCGTCATTTTCGGTCTGTATTCCTATCAGTTTTACAGAAAATTTCACCGTAACTTTGCCGCTCTTCGGCGCATTGAAGCGCAGAATAACGTCCTCGTTCTGGTGCGGTTTCCACTCGCTGCCGCACGCCGTCGTCAGCGAAGAATTGTAACAACCCTTGTACTCGTTGTAGGTCATAAGCGTGGGCTGAAACGACGCGTCACCGAACATGTACGTCCAGCCTCTGTATCCTTGCTCCGCGGCAAAATCGGTTACGTTGTCATAGCGTCCGCCCGTATCCGCGCATGCGAAACAGCATGCGCAGCAAGCCAATGCAGCAATTATCGCAGTAAGTTTTTTCATAATTCTTACCACCTCTTCCCGAGCGAAAGTCCCGCGACTGCCGCAAGCACCGCCAAAGCCTCCGAAGCCGCTTTGCCGCTGCCGCAACCCGTGTCTTCTTCGGATTCCGTCTTATTCGTCCCGAGAATTTCCGCTTCGTTTTTCGCAACCGACAAGTACGCGTCAAGATCGGTATCCGGGTATGCGGTCGTGATTTCGTCGCAGTAGATATTCGTTATAAACTCCACGCCGTCGCCTACTTCGTCTTGTTTCTTTCCCGTACCGAGCGAATAGATCACCGTATCGCCTTTTTTGACGGCAAGCCGCGTTTCGGGAATGACGTACACTTTTTTGCCGTAGTGATCGCAGGTTTCTTCCCACAGTTTTTCGCCGTTGAAATACAGCCCCGCGACCGCGCCGTCGCCCTCGTTCGAACTGCGCATGACGAAGCCGCCCACAGAAATCGTACCGTCGAAATCCGAAACCCAGATTTTAAGGTCGTCGAACTTGCCCGACGGGTGCATTTGCGTCTGCCCGATGAACTGGTAATTGAATCTGCCAGTCCAGCGGTAGTCACCGTAAACGTACCTGTGATTCATGAGAATATATTTTTCGGGCGTGCCGTAGGCATAGTACCAACCGTACTTGCCCTGCTCGTCCGAATAGTTCCTTATCGACGCCGACGAACAGCCTAAGTCGTCCGTAAGCGTGACCGCGCCGGCGTTTTCGTCGGGTGTGAAAACCGCTTCGAACGTCGTAGTATTGCCGTCGCTGTCGTTGTTGCCGTTGTTATTTACCGACAGCGCGATAAGATCGCCCGCGTTTACTTTCACGCCCGTTATCTCGAAGCGCGCGGCAGTATCGGTTTTCAGTTCGTAATCGGCGTAATTCTCGCTCAGCGTCTGCGCTTCGCCGTAGCCGCCGCCCGTATACGCGCGTTTTTCTATCGAGAAGCGTATGCCGTTCACGTTGCGGTCGGGGTTCTTTTCCGCGTTCGTTTTCAGCCGCACGCTTCCTCTGAGGTTTACCGTGCCGTCGGCTGTAAAGCGGAACGCTTTTATAACGTCGCCGTAGTTGCCGGGATGAAGATTGACCGCGCCGCTGCTCTCCGCTTCTATCTGCGCGAAAGTGTCGGTATCGGAATATCGCCACAGCCCGCCCGAAACCTCGTAAGTGCGGAAATACCGTCCGCCGAAGTCACCGTAAAGGTAGTACGTTTCGGGGCTGAACGCGTTTTCCGCGCTCGCTTCGGCGTAACGCGGCAACGCCGCCGTCGCCAGTATCGCGAGCACAGGCAATAAACATAAAATCAAACGTTTTCTTTTTCTCATAAGCACCGCCTTTTCAAGTTCCGGTTGTGTATATTTCAGTCAAGTATCAGTCGACCGAATCCGTCGATACCGGGCGCAACGGTCTTTACGCCGTGCGCGATCGCCGCGTTGTAAGCGTCGGTTATCGCCTGCGCCTTGTATGTCGAATTCATCGTTCCGACGTAGGCGTTCCACGCGTCGCTATAAGCGGCATTGTAATTGCGGAACGATCCCCACCACTCGCTCGGTTTTTTGGAAAAATCGGGTTGAACGCAGGTAAACGCGGTATTTCTTTCCATGAGCGTGAACTCGCTGATCATCTTGTCGCACAGTCCGTCAAAATGCTCGGTATAGATGTCATCAGTCAGCATGTAATAATCCGGATAGCGGTTGTAGATCTTGGCGTTTTCCATAGCCGCGATCACTTTGTCGCTGTTGGTTTGCAGTTCGTTGTAATATCCCGCAGTAATATTTGTAAACAGTCGCAGTCCGCTGAAAGTATCCACGCCGTCCAGCGTCTTATAGATTCCGTGCCGTTCGTCCTCGAAACCGAGCAGCGATTCGCGGCGAGCATTTCCGCTCTCGTCGGTCACGGTCTTGTAGTGTACTCCTTCGATACCGTAAGTAAGCAAGTCGACCGCGTCGTCGCCGAGGATCCAGTCCATGAATTTCAACGCGTCGTTGCGCTTGCTTTCGGACAGCGAAGAACTGATGCTCACAGAAGTCCAGAAGTTCGGATGTCCCTGAATACCGTAGTAGCCGTCCTCGCCCGCGGGCGGCGCGAACATCACGATATTTTCGGCAGCCTGCTCGTAAGTCCAGTTCTTCTGCGTGACGAAGTAGGAAAGCACGGTGTTCAGCATGACCTGATTTTCGATAATGCCCACGTTGCCGTTGCCGAACGCCGCCATCTTGTTGTTGCTCTCGTTCGTCACCCAACTCGGATCCATATATCCGTTCGCGAGCATGCTGTTGATTACGCTGACGGAATACTTGTTGCCCTCGCTTATACCGCTGAACTCATACTTGCCGTCGCCGTCGTTGTCCTCCATCACTCTGTAACCGCCGCCCGCGACGTACAGCCAGTTGTCCGAATACATGTCCTTGGACGAGGTATAGCCATAGGTCGTCGTGCTTGCGTCGTTATCGGGGTCGTAAATGCTGAACGCGCGGCACACGCGGTAAAACTCCATAAGGTCTTTGGGAATACCGAACTTGTACTCTTCGTAAATCTCGTCCGTCATGTCCGCTTCCGAAGCGATAACGCCGTCGGCTACGAGTATGGACGCGAGTTTCGCGTTGAGATTGTCCAGCCAGTCCTTGCGGATAAACATCGTATGTTCCTGCGTCCAGGTCGTGGGGATCATATACATTTTTCCGCCCATAAAGTCGATATTGCTCTTCAAAAACTCGTACTTGCTAAGATGCTTGTAAATATTCGGGTACTGCGTTTCCGAAACGTAGTCGGAAATAGGCAGAATCGCGCCGGCGTCGATCATTTTCTTGAACAGCACGGGCTTTTCCGCGGTGCGCGAAATGAACAGATCGGGAAGTTCTCCGGTATTGAAGTACTGCTGAAGTTTGGTTTCCGCCTGCCCTCCGCCCGCCGTAAGGCAGGTAAAGTCCACGCCGCAAACTTCCATATACTTTTTATAGAGGTCGGACTTGCGTTTTATAGCGGTGTTCACGCCGCTGAGATCGGAATAAAACAGCGTGAGCTTGCCGTCGTTGTCGGTACTTCCGCCGCAACCGGCGAAAACGCCGAAACAGCAGCACAGCGTGAGCGCCAGTGCAATAAATTTTACCATGAGTTTTTTCATATAGATTCTCCTTTTCTAGGATTTGATCGCGCCCAGCATAACGCCTTGCACGAAGTATTTCTGAAGCGCGACGTACACGACGACTATGGGGAACAGCGAAATAACTATAATCGCGCCGTTGCGTCCGTCGGAAAAGACCTTGGTCATATCGATTATGCCCGCCTGCACATTGTCGACCGAAGCGGACAAAGCGATCTTGACCTGATTTGCGAGCGGGTACATGTTTTCGTTCGTCAGCAGTACCATCGGCCAGTACCAGTCGTTCCACTTGCCCACAAGCGTAAACACCGCTATCGTCGCAAGTCCCGCCTTAGAGAGCGGAATTACGAACTGAAACAAACAGCGGAAATCGTCGCAACCGTCCATTTTACATGATTCAAGCACTTCTTTGGGCACTTGCGCAAAGAAGTTGCGAAGCAGGATCATATTGAACGCGGAAATGCCGAACGGAAGTATCAGTCCGAGATAGTTGTTCGTAAGGTGAAGCGAACGCAGCGTGAGTACCGTGGGGATCAGCCCACCGCCGAAAAACATGGTTATGAGCAGTAGCGTGAAGAAAACTCTTCTGCCCGGCAGATCCTTTTTCATGAGGACGTACGCCCCCAGCGACATTATGATCAGCGAATACAGCGTACCCACCGCGGTAAGCACCACCGAAATCACGAACGAGCGTCCGATCGCGTCCTGAAACAGTATCAGCTTGTACATTTCGATATTGAAATGTCGTGGCAGAACTATGAACCGCGATGCGAGGAAGTCGTCGCGCGACGATACCGACAGCATGACTTCGTACACCAGCGGAAACAGACACAATGCGGTGAAAATCACCAGAAAAACGTAGATCAGCGCTTTCCACACGGTGAGCGGGTTTTTATTCAGTTTATTCGGGGTTTTGCGCCATTCGATTTTAGTCGGCGCGCCCTGATAGGTTTTTACTTCGTTCATTCCGCCACCTCGTACATTCCGTAACCGTTGATTTTCTTTACGATCGTGTTTGCCGTAAGCAGGAGTATAAAGTTAATGACCGACTTGAACAGTCCTATCGCCGTGCCGCGCTCGTAGTGACCTTCCTCAAAGCCGGTGCGCATCACCAGCGTGTCAATGACGTCGGCTACCGAGTACACCGTCGGGTTATAGAGGTTGTATATCGCGTCGAAGTTCGCGTTCAGGATATTGCCGACCTGCATGGTGAACATAATGAGAATTATGGGCGCAATGGACGGAAGAGTAATGTGCCGCGCCATTCCCCAACGCTTGCACCCGTCGATCGCTGCCGCTTCATACAGCGTGGGATCGATATTCGTTATGCCTGCGGTGTAAATGATAGTTCCCCACCCTGCGTCCTTTATTATACACGAGATTATCAGCACCGGGTAAAAGAGTTTTTCGTTCGCGAGGAACTCCACTCTCGGCAGCCCCATCGTAGCCAGCACGTTGTTGATCGTGCCCGTTGAATAGTTCAATAGCGAGCCGAGTATACCCGCAAGTATTACCCACGAAATAAAATTCGGGAAGTAAATACACGTCTGAATAAATTTTTTATAAGGTTTGTTCGTCACTTCGTTGAGAAGCAGCGCGAGAATTATCGGCGCCGGAAAGCAAAACAACAGCGTGAGCAAACTGATGATTATCGTGTTGCGGAACGCGCGAAAAAAGTCAGGCAGAGCGAATATCGCCTGAAAATGTTTCAATCCTACCCACTCGCTGCCCCAGATACCTTTATTCGGCAAATAATCCTTGAACGCAAGCACTATGCCGTACATCGGATAATAAGAAAACACCAGCAACAGCACGAGCACCGGCAGCATCATTATATACACCTGCTTGTTTTGCAAGATACGCGTTTTCAGACTTTTTTTATTCGTTTTCGTTGCTTTCGTTGTCATTTTTTCACTCCAAAACCGACGTCGGGCGTAAGTTTCTCTGCGGTAAATTCTTCTTTAGGATTGACTCGCGAGTAGTTTTCGCGATACTCGCTGGCGGTACAACCCGCGTTTTCCTTGAAAACTCTCGCAAAGTATTTCGGATCGGCAAACCCGCAAAGTCCCGCGATTTCGGAAATCGGCTTGACCGTCTGAGCGAGATAATCGCAAGCGTTCTTGATGCGTATCTGCGTAATGTATTTTTTCGGCGAGATCTTTTTATCGCGCTTGAAAATACGATTTATGTAACTCAGACTCAGGTTCAGGTTTTTGCATACGTCGTCCACGGTAAAGTGCGAATTCATGTACGAGCACCCCACGAGGATTTCTATCTGGTTGACGTAGTGTCCCGCATTGTAGTCGTCCTCGTGGAATATGCCCGTTTTGAGCTTGTCGAAAAGAAGATAGAACAGTCCGAGCCGCTCGTAGTCAGCCGACGGGCGTTCGAGATAACTCTTGTTTATCCTGCCGAACAAGTCGGTTATCGCGCTCCGGTCGCCATTGAAACGCACGCAAACGTTGTCCGCCGACAGATTGAGTTCGCGCGTCATGTCGTAAGCCGACTGCCCGGCGATCACTATCCAGTAGTAGCGGAACGGGTTATGCTTGTCCGCCTCATAGCGCATTTCCTCCACCGGCGGAACGATGAACAAATCGCCCGTTCCCACCGGATATTCGCCGCCGCGATAGTAAACCTTACCCCTTCCGCTGTAAATGTAATGCAGCGAGATATAGTATCGGCGATCGTTTTTTGCAACTTCCACCGTCTTGAACGGCGAACACTCCTCTTTGCAGCACTCGATAATCATCGGCCGCGAAAAGTTGCACAGCGGCGTGAAGTAATCCGGAACTCGTTTGTTCTCTTCTTTCATTCGTTTCTCCGAAAATTCGTTTTCTTTCTATTCGGCAAGCGCCGCTTCGATTTCCGCCGCCGCTTTGCCCGCGTTTACCGAGAACGAAATATTGCTTACCGAAACTGTCGAGTCGTCGTTTTCGTATTTGTAATCGAACGCCACGAACCCGATTCGCTTTTCGGCGGTATTCAGAAACTCCGCGCCGGAAATATTGCCCTTGCCGTGGCTCTCTAACGGAAGCGTATATGCGGTGTCGGTCGTGATTTTGACGAACTTACCGTTGATACCGACGTACATTACGCCTTGATTATACACGATTTTCATAGTGTAAGTCCACGGTTTCGCGCCGCCGGGATTCCAGTCAAGCTCGGTCGCGTAGTCGAGGTCGTTGCGATTATCCCAGAAGTCCGTGCCTTTGCGCACGCAGATCTTGACTTTGCCGCCGTTGTCAAACGCAAAAATTCTGTACTGCACTCCGCCTATTTTCAGCGCAAAGCCCGAACTCGTTTCGCCGTCCAGCCAGGTGTAATCGGCAGTCACTACGAAGTCCGCGACCGAAATCCCGCCGAAGTATACGGCTTGATTGTCGGCGGTGAACTCGTACGCGCCGACCGCCTGCCCGCTTTCGAACTTCATCGTCGTGAATTCGAGCGCGGTATCGATCGTGACGTTCTCGTCCTCGATCGTAACTTCGGTTTCCGCGTCCGCAAATCTCGCGCTGGTCAGCACGATCGTGTGCGTGCCGGGCGTAAGCGGTATCGAGAAAGCGCCGTTCCCCGCCGTGCCGAGCGCTCCGCTCTGTTTTTCCTTGACCGAAACGATATCGCCGTCCGAGTACAGTCCGCTCGCGTAGGTATAAGTTCCGCTCGCGATATACGCGTAAGTCACGGTAACGGTCACTTCGCCCGAAGCGGTCGCGGTGAACTCGTACACGCCCGCCGTCGTAGGTTTCAGCGTTTCGCCGTTATAGGTCACGGTCGCTATCGCCGCTTCCGTCAGCCCCGACAGCGTAAGCGCCGCTTTGCCGCCCTTAAGAACCTTGGTTTCGCTGAGCGCGGCGGTTACTTTTTCGTCCGCGCAAACGACCGAAAGCGTATAGTAGCAGTCGTCGACCGTCGCTTCCGTCGCCTTGCCGTAGCGAATACCGCTTATCGGGAAGCCGCTTTCGCTCGAGCCGTTGGCGAACAAGCCGAAGGTCTTTATCGTTTCGCCGTTCCACACCGAAGCCGCGCCGAAATCGGTGTTATTCACCGCGACGGTATGCGGGGTTTCGGCGGTAATTTTCGTCCACACGCCGTTAAGTCCGACGTACAGCGCGCCGCCGTACGCCGCGACGGACAATTTGCACTCGACGGTGAACGGAATATCGGTCGCGTAGTCGCGATCGCTTCTGTCGTCCCAACCCGTGCCTCGCGTGATTCTCAACTTGAAATTATGCGTTTCCTGATTTTCGAACGCGAGGATTTTGACGGGGCTTACGTCCGCGCCCGAGCAGTAATACACGCCGCCGGTAGACTCGCCGTTGTCCATGCGTTTTACGACCGCTTCGGCGTAGAAATTCGTTTCTTTCATGCCGGCGAACGCCTTGTACTCGCCGCTTACGAGCGTAGCCGCGCCGTTCTCGATCTTCGTTCCGTCCTCGAACCTGCGGGTGGTGAAAGTCAGCGCCGCGGACAAGGTAACGTCCTCGCCGTTCACCGTCGCTTCGGTTTCGATCTCGGCGTAACGCGAACTTGCCAGCACGAGCGTGTAAGCGCCGTCGACGAGCGGGATAGAGAACGCGCCGTTCTCCGCCGTGCCGAGCGCTCCGCTAGACTTCTCTTTGATCGTCACGATATCGCCGTCAGAGTACAGCCCGCTCGCGTAAGTATAAGTTCCGCTGACGGTATGCGCGTAAATCACGGTGACGGTTACCGCGCCCGAAGCGGTGGCGGTAAACTCGTACACGCCCGCCGTCGTAGGTTTCAGCGTTTTGCCGTCGTACTCGACTTCGGGTATCGCCGTCGCGGTAAGCCCCGATAGCGTAAGCACCGCTTTGCCGCCTTTAAGCACCTTGGTTTCGTTAAGCGCGGCGGTTACTTTTTCGTCCGCGCAGGTCGCGGTAAGCGTATAGTAGCAGTCGTCGACCGTCGCTTCCGTCGCCTTGCCGTAGCGGACGCCGCTTATCGGATAGCCGACCGCGCTGACGCCGTTTGCGAGCAAGCCGAACGTCTTGACTTCCTCGTTCCACACCGAAGCGGGATCAAAATCGGTATTGTTCACCACAACGACGTGCGGGGTTTCGGCGGTTATCGCCGTCCACTTGTCGTTTAATCCGACGTACAGTGATTTTCCGAAGTACGCGACGGAAAGTTTGTACTCCGCCGCGAACGGAATATCCGTCGCGTAGTCGCGGTCGCTGCGGCCGTCCCAGTCCTTGCCGCGCGTAAGTCTTATCTTGAAGTTATGCGTCGACTGATCTTCGAACGCCAGAATCTTGACCGGGCTGTCGCTGCCGGCGTTGAAGAAAACGCCGCCCACGGTTTCGCCCTCGTCCATGCGTTTTACGGTCGCCTCGACAAAGAAATTCTTTTCTTTCACGCCCGCGAACGTCTTGTAATCGCCGTCGGCGAGCGTGGTTGCTCCGCCCGATACGGTCGTGCCGTCGGTGAACGCGAGTTTATCGAAAGTGAATTTATCGGAAATCGCGACGTCCGCGTCCGTCACCGTGACGGTGGTTGCAATCTCGCCGAACCGCGCGCTGATAACCTTGAGTTCGTGTTCGCCCGGGGTAAGCCTGAACGAGAATTCGCCGTCCTTGCCCGCCGTTTCCAAGCCCGCGGTTTCGCTACGGACGATCACTTCGTCGCCGTCCGCGTACAGCCCCGCCGCGTAGTCGTACTCGCCGCTCACGTTGAACGCACGCGCGAACCTTACTTCTATCGTTCCCGAAACGGTTGCGATAAGTTCGTAAGTATTTTCGCCCGTAGCGGTCAGCGCCCGACCGTTGAACGTCACGATCGGCAGGTACGATTCGTCCGCGGGCGTGACGGTGACGGTCACTTTTTCGCCCTTCAGCGCTTCGGTAACGCCGAGCGTAGCCGAGCCGCCCGCTTCGCAGTCGAGCGAAAGAGTGACGAGGCATTCTTTCAGTTGTTCGGCGACGTCCGTGCCGCCCGCGACTTTCTCGTGCGTAGAAGCGCCGGTTTCGGCGTTGCCCACGCCGTACTTTTTCTCTTTTCTCGTAAAGAAATCGAACTCGCCGCTTTTCGTCGCCGCTGTTTTATCGTCGATTTTCAACCAACTGCCGTCGATCCGAACGTAATAAACGCCGCCCGCGAACACGACTTTGAGGTCGGTCGCGTGGTTCGCGCCCTCGTACTCGACGTCGGTCGCGTACTCGTAAGTCGCGGTTTCCTCGCCCGATTTACCGACCATATATACGGTCGCGGTTTCGGAATCGACCCGCGCTTTGTCCGCGAAAACGTACGCGCTTCCGTCCTCGGTTTCGAAATAAACCGCGCCCGCGCGCCTGCCCGCTTCGTCCGAGCGATAGTCAGCGGTTGCGTGCGTTTCCACCCAGAAATCCGCCGAAGCGTCCGCGCTGATCAGCGCGTAATCCCACGCCGCCGTAAGCGTAACGGTATTGCCGTTCATTATTTTCGAGGGTTGCGGCTTATTATCCCCGCAACCGACTATCGATACCGCCGCGCACAGCGCGATAAGTACCGTAATAAACCTTAATCGTTTCATTTCCTGATCCTCCGCATCATTTTCTGATCCTTTGCGTTTCCTTTGAATTTGTTTTGCGGGCAAGTCCGGATCTTCCCCGTCGATATTGATAATCTACACCTTTTAAAGCGGTTTGTCAATAAAAACTTTTTTCGCGCGTTCAGATTTTTACACTTAACCGATACCGACCTCCACGGCAAATTCGGCGTAATTTCCGTTAAAAACGCGTAATTTACCCCACATTTCCGCTACTTCGACCGCGTAAATCGTCAAAACAGTTCCGTTTCGTCCACCTCTTGCCGCGTGTGAAAAACCGTACGTGAGGTCATAAAAGTCCACCCGAAAAACCGTTGACTAATCCGCGCGTTTATCGTATTATTATAGTATCTTTTATCTAGTGAGATCTATTATGAAAGCCTATTTCCCGAAAATCGACGAAAACGACAAGAACGTGACCGTGGCGTTCCGCTACGCGCCCGATAAAAACCACGAAAACCTCGAGTTGCGTATCTCCGCGTCGAACGCGTTCGGCGTTTTTTCGGACGGCAAACTGATTTTTCGCGGTCCTATCCGCTCGGCGCACGGTTACAGTCACGTTTCGAACGTCGAATTTCGTTCAGTTATGCCCACCTGCATAGTTATCGAGGTCGCGTACTACGGAATCAACGGTTTCGCGTACGTCGACGAGCCGCCGTTCCTTGCCGCGGAACTCGTTGCAAACGGCGAAATCGTAGCCACCGCCGCCGATTTCGAAGCGTTCCGCCTTACCGACCGCGTGCAGAAAACGCCGCGCTACAGTTTTCAGCGGGCGTTCTCCGAAAGTTACGTTATGCAAAACAGCCGCGAAGCGCTCTACCGCGGCTTACCCGTCCGCTACCCGCGACTGAGCCTTGCCGAAACCGAGGGCAATACTCTTACGCCATGCGATATTTCTCTGCCGATACTCAGCCCCGAGCCGATAGAAACCGTAATCGAACGCGGGCCTCTCGGCGTAAACCCCGCGCCGCACCTTTTCCGCGACCGCTGTATCGTGAATATCGGCGAAAAACTGAAAGGTTATCCGTTCGATACGCTCGAGTCGTTCCCGCCCGACGAAGTAGCCGCGCTCGCGTTTATTCCCGATAAATGCGGCGATTACGACGGCAGACTTACCGACGGTTACGCGCTGTTCGACTGCTGCGTGAACCGCACGGCGTTCATAGGGCTGATCGCCGAGGTCGAAAAAAGCGCGACCGTATACGTTATTTTCGACGAGATACTGTGGAACGAGGGCGCAAGCGACCCCGAGTTCGCCGCATCGCAACCGCAAGGCGCGCTCCCGCTGTCGTTCTACCGCATGCAATGTTGCAATATCGTCAAGTACGATCTCTCCCCCGGCAAGTACGATCTTCTCTCGTTCGAGCCGTACACTTTCCGCTATCTCAAAGTGATCGTAAAAGGCTCGGCGACGATAAGCCGCGTTTACCGCACGCCGTACGAAAACCCCGACGCCGAACGGACGGTTTTTAATTCCTCCGACGCCGCGATAAACGAGATTTTCGAAGCGGGCAAACGCACTTTTGCACAAAACGCCGTGGACGTTTTGACCGACTGTCCGTCGCGCGAGCGCGCGGGCTGGCTGTGCGACAGTTATTTCACCGCGCGCGCCGAACGCCTGCTTACCGGCAAAAACGCGGTCGAACGCAATCTTCTCGATTGTTACCGCCTTGCGCCCGAGTCGCCGTTTCTGCCGCCCGAAATGCCCGCCATGTGCTACCCCGCCGACCACAACGACGGCGTGTTTATCCCCAACTGGGCGATGTTCCTCATAGTCGAACTAAAAGACTATCTCCGTAGAACGGGCGACGAAACCATGACGGACGGCTTCCGCGACAAGATCGCGCGGCTTTTAGATTACTTCTCGCGCTACGAGAACGAATACGGACTGCTCGAAAATCTGCCCGGGTGGGTGTTCGTCGAGTGGAGCGACTGCTCGAAGTTCCTTACCCCCGTCAATATCCCCACGAACATGCTTTACGCGCTCGCGCTAGAAGCCGCCGCCGACCTTTACGGCGACGACTCCGCGAAAGCCAAAGCCGAAGCGATTAAAAACACTATCCGCGCGCTTGCGTTCGACGGCGAGTTTTTCGAGGACAACCTCGTGCGCGAGAACGGCAAACTCGTCCGCGCGGGCAACGTAACCGAAACCTGTCAGTACTACGCGTTCTTCACCGGGGTCGCGAATAAAGCCGACTACCCCGCGCTTTTCGAAACCGTGCTGACCTCGTTCGGACCACTGAGAAGCGCCGACGTTTACCCGAATATTCCGCGCTCGAACGCGTTCATCGGTAATTTTCTGCGGCTGGAAACGCTCGACCGCTACGGCGAAGAAGAAACTATCCTTCGCGAGTTCACGCCGTATTTCGGGCGTATGTCCCGGCGCACCGGCACGCTGTGGGAAAACAACGACCCGCACGCGAGTTGCTGTCACGGCTTCGCTTCGTATATCTGCGTACTTTACGCCAAGATCGCGTTCGGCTATCTCGGCTTCGACGAAACCTACAAAACGATTATTCTTCGCGAAAACTTCCGCCTTTCGGGTTCGGCGCACTTCCCCGTTCCCGGCGGCTTCGTAAGTATCGAAATTACGAACGGAACTCGCGCGGTTTCGATCCCCGACGGCTACGAACTCAAAATCGTAAAATAACGCACCCCGGCATATATAAAAAACGAACGCCCGCGAAAGCGCAACGCTTCCGCAGGCGTTTTTCGTTATACTCTTTTTCGCGTTTATCACGCAGGATCGAGGTGCCGACTTTTGTACTTTTCGTTAATCGCGATCATTTTCAAAGTCAATCAGCCTTATGCCGTCGAAGCCGAGCGGCGCAAGCGCGTCGTACTGCGACAGTTTGTCGCGAAGCGCGTTCGCAAGCGTGTCGTTCATCGTGATTTCCAGCGCGTTCTCGCCGTCAAGCACGCAGTCCGAAATATCGTAAACGTACGGTGGGCAGATTCTGTACCCGAGATCTCTACCGTTCAGCACCGCGCGCACGCTTCCGTCCGCGCCGTCGATCGCAAGCAATTTTTTGCACTTTTCGGCAGTAAAAGCGCACTCGAATTTTACCGTTCCCGAGAACGACGGCATTTCGTCCGCGGCGCAGAGGTCGAACGGCGGCATTATCGTTTTGTAAAACGCAAACTCGTCCTTGTCGTAAGCCCGAACGCTCGCCTTGAATTTCGCCGTCAACCGCTTTTCCGCGATAATTTTTCTCGGGCCTGCCGCCTTGCCGCGACAAACCGTCACGGAAGCGCCCGGTTCGAGATCGAGCGCGAACTTGCCGTCTTTTGCGGCGTAACTATACTCGCCGAGGAAGTCGCGCACCGCGAACTCGCCGCGTTTTTTAAGATCCGCGGTCGCGTTTATCCGCTTGCCGCCGGCGTTAAAGAACAGATACCCGTCCTCGCCGTCCTTGACGTAATGGTAAAAGCGCAGATTTTTACATTCCCCGCCGAACTCGACGTCGCGGAACCCGGAAAGTTTTTTGACAATATCCCGCTCGCCGCCCTTACCCGCGAAAATCACGGGTTTTCCGAGATTGCGCAGTTCGTTTTTCAGTTCCTCGGACAAAAACTCGGCGTAAGGCGCGACGATAAGTTTTACGTCTGCAGACCTGAGCGCGTACGACGGCACGATAAGCGCGTTGAAACCGTTTTCGTGCAAGGTTTTCAGCACCTTGTCGACGGGCGTATAGTCCTTGCCCGACCAGCAACTTTCCGCGTGGTACAGCACGCCGATATCGATTTTCGGCTTGCCGCCCGAGAACAGTTCGCAACCGTATTCGGCGTACTCCATCAACCGACCGAACGCGGGATACTCGGGGTTTTTGCCGCCGCAGAAAAAGTGCGGAGGACAATCGTTGTTCGGGAACTCCGACGAGAACGCGTGCGGCACGAAATGATTGATACCGCCGACCAGCATGAGATCGACCAGGTATTTCATATTTCTGACGTTTTCGCCCCAACCGTAAGCCCCGAAAACCTCGCAAAGACTGTCGCCATGCTTTCTTTCGTCGAGCACGGCGGCGAAACGACGGAGTTCCGCAAGGGAATGATGATACTTCTGCGCCCGGGCGACGTTCACACTTACGTTCGGGACTTGGGCGAGTGTTCGCACCGCGATATCATGATCAACGTGCCGCTGTTCCGCAAGATCTGCGATTTTCTGCGCGTGGGCATGTACGAGGACGTCGTCACCGCCGACCGCTGTTTGTATTGCAATATTTCCGACTACCAACTCGCCTATTTCGAAAACCAGATAAGTTATATCTGCAATTCTACCGATCAGGACTACAACTCGCCGCTGAGCGACGCGGTGCTTCTTATCAATTCCACGCTGTCCACGATCATGAGTTCGTTCTATATCCATAAAAACCTCGTCGACCAGACCGCCTACCCCATGTGGCTGAAAGAGTTTTTGCGGCGGTTCACCAACATCGGCTTTATTCAGGGCGGCATAGAAAAACTGATGGAAAACCTGTCGTACGACCAATCCTACGTCTGCCGCGTTTTCAAAAAGTACACCGGCAAAACCATTACCGAGTACCTTAACGTTATGCGCCTTAACTGCGCCCGCACTTATCTGTCCTGCACCGACATGCCCGTCGAACGCATTGTCGAGGAAATCGGGCTTACGAATTACAGTTACTTCGTCCGAATGTTCAAAAAAGCCTACGGCTTGACTCCGGTCCAGTACCGCAAGCAATCCAAACAAACGAAATAACGCCGTAAATCGTCAAACGCGCTTTCAAAAAAAGACGACGATCATTGGTTATTGGTTTCCCCGTTAAGATCCGAGTGCGGTATCATTCATACGCTATAGCCCTCGGGCGAACACTCTCTCTCATATCCTGTACTTTATAACTAAGAAGAACGATAATCAACGAAACGGGAACAACCCACAACGAAGTAAGAGCCATTCTCCAATCGAATACAAAAAGTCCTACGCTTATTATCACTGTGGAAATAAGAGAACCGAACAGCCCCGGGATAAATAAAGTCACCGTTCTTGGCTTTTTCCCGATAAAAACCGCCGATTTTGC